>JAEEGJ010001926.1_pt1 | contig 271983 bp, 211 predicted proteins | sample 8958761 | NCBI WGS metagenome assembly JAEEGJ01 (sample SAMN16246546, study PRJNA631951) | gut metagenome | biome: gut microbiome; feature: rumen; material: RS-attached | host: Bos | place: Iran: Karaj | collected 2018-10 | reverse complement strand
CGCTCGGCACAGCTCAAGTAACCTTGGCTCTGCACTCGCTCCTGGGGAACGTGTGAAGTCTTCTATCAGCGTAATCTGTCTCAGAACGACTATCCAAATTTTTTCCGGAAGGTTGCTTGCGCGACCTTCCAAGAAATTGAAACGGTTCGTTTCCTAATTACCCAACATATAAATAAATATATGTCGCTTCTTGTACTACTTCTGTCTATGTAAATCTGTCAAAGAACTCTCTCTTCACACTAAACGCCCAAAAATTGACTTTTCAAGTCGAAAATCCGCTGCGCTCGGCATAGCTCAAGATACTTGGCTCTGCTCTCACTTGCCAAATTTTTGGGCGAAAGCGGATGCAAAGGTACGAATAATATCAATACCAACCAAACTTTTTCAATAAAAAATTCCCAAAAATAACAAAATTTTCGGGAATGTTGACAAATAAGGATTATACCTTATATATTATATATAGGGTTATTCGCGTCGCCCGAAGATTCTGAGGAGATAAATGAACAAATTCACAAAGTCAAGGTACAACGACAATGCACCCAACAAAGCCAATTTCTGAGCACCCTCACCAGCATCTGGAGCAGCCAGCAACATCTGCTTAATCTTCTGAGAATCGTAGGCAGTAAGTCCGACGAAAATCAAGACGCCCAAATAACTGACGATCATTTCCAAGCCAGTACTCTTCAAGAAGATGTTAACGACAGTGGCAATGATAATACCAACCAACGCCATGATAAGAACCTTTCCCATTGATGAGAGATCTGTCTTCGTTGTATAGCCTATGAATGCCATAACAGCGAATGTGCCAGCAGTAATAAAGAACACGCTGGCTATACTCGACATGGTATAGACTATGAAGATAAATGACAGCACAGCTCCATTGATCACAGAATAGAGCACAAACAGGAGCGTAGCTGTAGTTAAAGACAGTTTGTTGATAGCAGCACTTATGGCAATCACCAATCCAAACTCCGCAATGATCAACCCCCAAAACAGCAATTTGTTCGTAACAATTGCCATCAACAGTCCGGGACTGTTAGCTACGCCATAGGCAGTTGCGCCAGTGATAACCAAAGCCAGAGTCATCCACACATACACCTTTCGCATCAGGATGGGAAAGGCCTCGGACATCGAAAGCTCTCGATCCCGAGTCATCGTTCCATAATTCAATTCGTTATAATTCATACGCTAAATAATTAACTTCACATATACTTTTCTGCAAATATAATGCCACAAAGATAAGCAAATACTTTTAATAAAGCATAAAATAAAAGCATAAAATACCTATTTATTAGGATTTTTGGTACTTTTTCACTATATTTGTACCCATAAGAGTAACTAAAGACATATAATAATACACTAACAAATGAAGATCGGACTATTTATCCCCTGTTATGTAGATGTGGTATATCCTCAGGTAGGTGTTGCCACTTACAAACTATTGAAGCATCTGGGCCTTGACGTGGAATATCCACTGAACCAGACATGCTGTGGACAGCCGATGGCCAATGCCGGATTTGAGAAGCAGGCAATTCCTCTCGCCGAGAAATTTGAGGACAAGTTCAAGGACTTCGACTATGTTGTCGCCCCGTCCGTCAGTTGCACGGCATTCATCAAAATCAACTATCCCCGCCTGCTCGAAGGCAAACACGAGTGCGTGACATCCGGCAAGATCATGGACATAGTGGAGTTCCTGCACGACGTGATCAAGGTAAATCATCCGCTTGGCACTTTCCCCCACAAGGTCTCGCTGCACAACTCCTGTCATGGTGTCAGAGAGTTAGGCTTGAGTTCACCTAGTGAGGAGCACGTGGCTCCATTCAACAAGATCAAGGATCTGCTGAATCTGGTGGAGGGAATCCAAGTGCTGGAGCCAGAGCGTCCTGATGAGTGCTGTGGTTTTGGTGGTATGTTCTCCGTCGAAGAGACAGCTATCAGTGCGCAGATGGGACTTGACAAGATACAGCGGCACATGAAAACTGGTGCGAGATTCGTCACTGGCCCCGATTGTTCTTGTCTGATGCATATGGCTGGCGTTGCAAAGAAGCAAGGCTTGAATGTAGAATTTAAACATGTAGTAGAGATTTTAGCAGCAGGATTATGAGTACAGGACATAGTAAAGCAGCAAAGGAGTTCTTGAAGAACCAGACATACGCCAAGTGGCACGATGCCACCTTCTGGGCCGTACGCACCAAACGTGACAATATGGCATACGGACTCAAGGAGTGGGAACAGTTGAGAGAGAAGGCTTCTCAGATCAAGCGCCACACCATTACCCATCTCGATGAATATCTTGAACAGTTTGCGACAAAAGCCGAAGAAAACGGCTGTATCGTTCACTGGGCAAAAGACGCCCATGAGTTCAACGAGATTGTCTATGGCATTCTCAAGAACCATAATGTGAAAAAGCTCGTCAAATCGAAGTCGATGCTGACAGAAGAATGCGAGATGAACCCCTACTTAGAGGAGCATGGCATCGAGGTGGTGGAAACCGACCTTGGTGAGCGCATCATTCAGTTAAAAGGTCAGAAGCCAAGCCACATTGTAATGCCCGCCATCCACTTGAATCACGACGACGTTGGCGAACTTTTCGAAGAGAAATTAGGCAGTGAAAAGGGCAATCATGACCCCACCTACCTCACCTATGTTGCCCGTCTTAGCCTAAGAAACGAGTTTCTGACGGCCGATGCCGGCATGACGGGCGGCAATTTCGGCATCGCCGAGACGGGCGATATTGTGGTATGTACCAACGAGGGCAATGCCGACATGTCGACCTCGTGTCCGAAACTGCACATTGCTGCAATCGGACTTGAGAAGATTATCCCAAACTACGACTGCCTCGCCGTGTTCCAGCGCATGCTCTGCCGCGCAGGCACTGGCCAGCCCACAACCACCTTTACCTCACACTTCCGTAAGGCTCGTCCGACAGCTCACCCGATGCACATCGTGTTGGTTGACAACGGACGCAGTGAATGGATTGGTAACCCAGAGCACTGGGAGTCTTTAAAGTGTATACGTTGTGGATCATGTATGAACACCTGTCCTGTTTATCGTCGTAGCGGTGGTTATTCATACAGTTACTTCATCCCTGGTCCAATAGGCATTAATCTCGGCATGCTCCGTGATACACAACAGCACTCTGGCAACGTCTCAGCATGCACACTCTGTCTTAGCTGCCAGACAGTCTGTCCAGTGAAGGTGAACCTAGGAGACCAAATCTACCAATGGCGCCAACAGCTCGACGACTTCGGCACCGCCAACCCGCAGAAGAAACTGATGTGCAAGGGCATGTCAATGGTCTATGGCAGCCAAGGCATTTATAACCTCGGCACTGCACTTGCCCACTGGGCTAACATCATTCCCTCGCCACTCATGAACTGCAGCCTAAACCCGTGGGCTGAAGGCCACAAGATGATGGAGTTCCCAAAGAAACCATTCCACAAAATGATTAAAGATTTAGAGAAATGAGTAACAAGGAAGATATACTGAAAAGATACAGGGCGAATGTCAAAGAGAAATTTGACATGCCCGACCTGAGTGACATCAAGGCCATCACTTACCCCGACCCGCTGGTGCAGTTCATCAAGATGACGGAGAGCGTGGGTGGTCATGTGATTGAGGTGAAGGAAGGCCAGAACGTGAACGAGTTGGTGAAGGAGATGTACCCTGACGCCAAGGAGATTGCCTCGAACTTGCCAGAAATTACCATTGCCACAAGGAATCCTGACGAAGTGGGGCGCGCCCGTGACCTGAACGGCACCGACGTGGGCATTATCCGAGGCAAGTTCGGCGTGGCTGAGAATGCCTGTGTATGGATTCCCCAGACGATGAAGGAGAAAGCCGTATGCTTTATCTCTGAAAATCTCGTTATTCTTCTACCGAAGAGTCAGATTGTGAACAACATGCATGAGGCTTACAAGCGCATCGAGTTCGACGACATCTACGACGGCTACGGCACATTTATCAGTGGTCCATCGAAGACAGCCGACATTGCTCAGGTGTTAGTGATGGGTGCTCAGGCAGCCCGCAGCGCCACTATCCTTTTATTGTCAGAGTAAATAGGATTCTGAAAGGAATATGGTCTCTACTGACATAACACTACGAAAATGCATTCAATAATGCAACTACACAGCCAACATCCTCGTCTGTCATCGCCTGATGACATGGAATGGAGAGTTCCTCGGCATGGATTTGCTCCGTGATGGGAAGATAGAGATGACTCCACTCGCAATAGCAGCGTTGTTTGTGAGGCGGAATGGGATAATGAATTTGGGTTTCTACTCCATTGTCCAAGAGGTATTGTTGCAATCTGTCACGCTGAGAGCAGAAAACGGTAAAGATGTGATAGACGGAGTCGCGAGGAGCGAGAACAGAACGAGAACACTGCTCGCTCTCAGCGAGCCGTAATCTCACGAGGGGATTGCTTACTTCTCGTTCATATCGAGCGGCAATCTCTTTGCGACGGGCATTGGCGGCATCAAGATGAGGAAGCTTCGCTAAAAGGATGGCCGCTTGGATTTCATCGATGCGGGAATTGTATCCTTGGAAATCGTGGATATATTTTTGATGACTACCGTAATTGCCAAGGGCACGGATGATATCAGCGAGTTGAGAATCGTTAGTGGTGACAGCACCTGCATCGCCGAAAGCGCCAAGGTTCTTGCCTGGATAGAAGCTATGACCAGCAGCATCGCCAAGAGCACCAGTCTTGCGGTCGCCAAAAGTACATCCATGAGCCTGAGCATTGTCCTCAATAAGTTTCAGACCATATTGGCGACAGATATTCCCGATCCTATCCGTATAGGCACAGCGTCCATAGAGATGGACAATCATAATGGCGCGAGTGCGAGGAGTGATGGCCTGTTCAATGAGGGTATCGTCTATCTGGAGAGTATTGATGTCCGGCTCTATAAGCACGGGCTTAAGGCGGTTCTCAGTAATGGCGAGGATGGAAGCGATGTAGGTATTAGCTGGTACGATGACTTCGTCGCCCTCCTGCATCACGCCCATCTCAATATAAGCACGGAAAATCAACGTCAGCGCATCAAGGCCGTTGCCGCAGCCAACACAATAGCGTATACCAATATAGTCAGCATAGGCCTCCTCGAAGCAACGGGTATAGCCACCCTTCAGATACCAACCGTTCTGCAGCACCTCATCGGCAGCATGCTCGTAGGTCTTGTTGATTGCCTTCAAGTCCAAATACTTCATCATAAGTCGTATTCATACCAGTCATAACAAACGCTCCGTCCGCCAAATCCCTGCTTTTGGAAAATCAGTGACGAATTGACCTCATTAGAGTTTTCTCGTGCTGATGTTCCAAAATCAAAGTAGGGACAGCTAAAGCTCTCCTCATTGAGTAGATGGTAGAACAGGAGGTCAAGTGCTCCCAGCCGTTTCCCTTCAAGAGACGCCGATATATATTGAGTGTGTACCACCTGCGGCGTCAGATACAAGACAGTTCCTCCTAAGGGCAATTCTGACTTATAGGTCATAAAAAGCCGTATGTGCTGAGGAAAACGGTCTTTCAGCAGCCTCATTTCCAAAGCTGTATGCACAGGCATTGCACCATACTTCATCTGAAGATTCTGCGTAAGGATGCTCCAAAATGAGTCAATGTCATCACTCTCCCTGACCACCAGACCATTCCGTCTTGCTTTCCTGACACCTGAAAGACGCGACTCCGTAAATTTCAGCCGATTAGCAAAGACAATGGTAGAAGAGACATCACGCTCAACCAAACGCGCCTGACATCGCACAAACAGTGCATAAAGATCCTCGTCGGCAGGAAGGGTATGATAAATCCATGGAACAGGCTTGTAAATCACTTTATGGAAATGACGGTCTTTAAGCCAAGCATTCACAGCGACAAAGATATCACAGACGTGCTCGGCCGTGGCCTGTCCGTCTGTGATAAGACCACCATAGGTCAGGCCTTGATGCGAGACATAGGTCTTGTCTTTCCTGTTGCCAGGCAACAAGGCAAACAACCGGTTCTTGCGATACACCATGAGGGAACAGTCTTCGAAACGATCACTGTGATAGTCCATATAACGACGATCAAAGAGGAATGTCCCATTCTTCGAGCCGGCCACAAACAGATTCCATTCGTCGGCCATCTCTGGTGTGTATCGTCTTATCTCATACATCTTTCACAATATTCAAGAATTCTTCGTAATCGTAAATATATTCTTCTTCATCAAACAGTTCTGAGGCCAACACCAGACAGACGGCTCCGCTGGAAAAATCCTCCAACGTACGCCACACGCCCGTACCGACATACAGGCCCTGATAAGGATGATTCAGATGAAACGTCTGACGCTCATGACCGTCGAACACCTCCACGTCGAACGAGCCACTGACGGCAATGATGATTTCCTCACAGGTGCGATGAGCATGCCCGCCACGACGCTCACCAGAAGGCACATCATAAGTCCAATAAACCCGTGCAATGTCAAACGGGACATTTTTCATCTGCTCTGCCACCGTCAAATTACCTCGAGGGTCCACGATCTTCGGAAGATCCAAAACTCTTGCTTTCTCTGATTTCATATATGAATAAACGTAGATTTCTTGAGATTATTATCCACTTTGGTCAAATGCCGTAAGAAAAACTGGTCAATGAGCCAACTCACAACCAATACCGACAGAATACATATAAACAGCATCACAAAACCAGGGAGTTCTGGCAAACGATACAAAAGGATTCCTATCGTCATCTGATGAACCATGTAGACAGGCATACTCAACGAGGCCAGCATCAGCATCGGCCTGCGGCGCAGAAGCGAAGAGACGATCCCCTGCTCTTTAGCAAAGACCAATATCAACGGGGCTAACACAAGCCAATACATCGGGGCATTGCGGAACTTGGCATCAACAACAGGATAAATGGCCAGCAAAACCATCAATACAACGACAAGCAGAACTTCAAGGATTCCCGCATGAGAGATGTGATAATCATTCGTATACAGTCTGCACAACACCATGCCAATATAAAAGTCGACAAACCTCACCAAAGGATTAACATAAAGGATGGCATTGACCTTATCATAGGGTGTCAGGACGCAAACAATTGCATAAAGTACCAGTACTACCCCTAAACCGTATGCCGAAACCCACCGATATGCCAGGGGAAACAAAATGTAGCAAAAGAAAAGGCTGGACAGAAACCAGGAAACACTATTGCATGAGAAATAGACTGTCGGGTCTGGTACCCAAGACTGTAACAAAAGTGCGTTCATCACGACAGGAAAGTCAATTGCACTCCCACTGACTAATAGAAAGAAAACCAGACAAAGGATATGCAGGGGATACAATTTACGAATACGTCGACTGAGGAAACCTGCATATCGGAAAGAACCTTCACGGACTTGACGACCATAGCCAAACGATACCATAAAACCGCTCAGCATAAAGAAGAAAGCAACGCCACAATCACCACCTGCGTCGAATGTCCGAATATCGCGAAAGGCAAAGTGCGACATAAAGATCATCATCACAAAGATGAAACGCAGTGACTGTAGCGTTGCTATCATAAATCAATGTTCGAATTTCGTATACGGGTCAGTGCCTAGCACAGTCTTTGCGAGACGCTTGGCCTTGTCACGAAGGGCATTAACATCGTCACCCACTTCACCATAGCAAAGCACGACACCCATTCGACGACCCTTGTGTGCCTCAGGCTTTCCAAAGATACGAATACGAGTTCGATCCTCCTTCAGGGCATCTACGAAATTATAGTCGAGCAGTGAACGGTCAACTGGCGTTGAAGCCTCCTTTGGAGAAAGGATGACAGCAGAAGCACCTGCATGCTCCAGATGGATGCCAGCAATCGGCAGACCCATCACAGCACGGAAGTGGAGCTCGAACTCGCTGAGGTTTGTGGTGTGGCCAAGGGTCACCATACCTGTATCATGCGGACGTGGACTCAGTTCAGAGAAGATGACCTCACCCTGCTTGGTCAGGAAGAACTCCACACCCCAGATGCCAGCACCCGTCAAGGCCTTCGTCACCTTGTCAGCCATCATCTGAGCCTGTTTCAGGGCCTCATCGGAAATTTTATAGGGTTGCCATGACTCACGATAGTCACCTGACTTCTGCACATGTCCGATAGGCGGACAGAACAACGTAGGCCATCCATGCTGCTGGGTAACGGTGAGCAGCGTAAACTCAGAATCGAAATCGATGAACTCTTCGATGATCACCTCCTTTACATCGCCACGCGAACCTTCCATTGCTTCCTTGAAGGCCGTTTCGAGCTCACCCTCATTATGCACATAGCTCTGACCATGACCACTTGATGACATCAGGGGCTTCACAACGCAAGGGAATCCAATCTCGTCAGCAGCAGCCTTAAACTCCTCGAAGGTCTTAGCATAGAAATACTTCGCCGTACGAAGGCCAAGTTCTTTGGCAGCGAGATCTCGGATGGCACGACGGTTCATGGTGTAGTTGACGGCCCGTGCCGACGGCACCACCTGAATACCTTGCTCCTCGAACTTAAAAAGCCGTTCCGTTCGAATGGCCTCAATCTCCGGCACGATAATGTCGGGCTTGTGCTTGTTCACCACTGCCTCGAGAGCATCGCCATCAAGCATTGAAAACACCTCGCGCTCATCAGCCACCTGCATGGCAGGCGCATTGTCATAACGGTCGCAGGCAATCACATACTGGCCTGCACGCATAGCGGCAATCACGAACTCCTTGCCGAGTTCTCCTGAACCTAAAAGCAATATCTTCTTCATAATGTTTATCGGTTAGCATACATATTATCGTAATATTTCTGATAGTCGCCAGAGGTCACGTTATCCAGCCACTCTTGATTGTCAAGATACCAGCGGACGGTCTTCTCGATGCCCTCCTCAAACTGGAGTGAAGGCTCCCAACCAAGTTCTCTCTGAAGCTTCGAGGAGTCGATGGCATAGCGCAGATCATGACCTGCACGGTCTGTGACGAAGGTGATGAGATCCATGTCTTCGCCCTCTTTACGGCCCAAAAGACGATCAACGGTATTGATGACCACCTTGATGATATCGATGTTCTTCCACTCGTTGAATCCACCAATGTTATACGTTTCAGCAATCTTTCCCTCGTGGAAAATCACGTCGATGGCACGCGCATGATCCTCGACATAGAGCCAGTCGCGAACGTTCTCTCCCTTACCATAGACCGGCAACGGCTTGCGATGACGGATATTATTGATAAAGAGAGGTATCAGCTTCTCCGGGAACTGATAAGGACCATAGTTATTAGAGCAGTTCGTCACGATGACAGGCATACCGTAGGTATCGTGATAGGCACGTACAAAGTGGTCTGAGGAGGCCTTCGCAGCTGAATAAGGTGAGTGCGGGTTGTACTTCGTAGTTTCCAAAAAGAACTTGTCGCCATAGGCCAGATGATGTTCTGAGCTAGAAGCTGTCGTGGTGAATGGAGGCTCGATACCCTCAGGATGCGTCAGTTCAAGCGCACCATATACCTCGTCTGTTGAAATGTGATAGAAGCGCTTGCCCTCATACTTCTCAGGCAGGCTCTCCCAATAGAGCTTTGCCGCCTGAAGCAATGACAGCGTACCCATCACGTTCGTTTTAGCAAAGGTGAAGGGATCCTTAATCGAGCGATCCACATGGCTCTCAGCAGCCAGATGGATAATACCATCAACCTTCTTGTCCTGCATCAGCTTGTAGAAAGCATCGAAGTCGCAGATATCCATCTTCACGAACTCATAGTTGGGCTTATTCTCGATGTCCTTGAGATTAGCGAGGTTGCCCGCATAAGTCAACTTGTCGAGGTTAATGATGTGATACTCGGGGTACTTGTTCACAAACAGGCGCACTACATGACTTCCAATAAAGCCTGCGCCACCAGTAATTACAATTGTACGTTTCATTTCTTATAATGTTTATATTTCCTTATTATTCTCAATAGCAGACTGCCGATTATGACTATGGCCGCAAAGATAAACAGAGGCACATAGTTTTCAAGATCGTTAGTGACAAACTGCTTGAAGCCTTGCACCACTCCCTTGCCTAATGTCTGAAAGAATATCCATATCTTCTCCATCTTATCCTATTTCCCTAATGTCACAACTTCGAGATCCTTGAATTCTTTCCCGTCGATGGTAAGTCGGACGAGTGTCCGCTCCTTGTGCCAGCCTTGAAGACCAGCTGCTCCAGGGTTGATGTGCAACAGATTCAGCGTCTTGTCATACTTCACCTTCAATATGTGTGAGTGTCCTGCCACAAAAAGTTGAGGTGGATTAGCAAAGAGTGTTGAGCGTATGCTAGCATCGTAATTGCCAGGATAACCGCCAATATGCTTAATCAGTACATCGACATCCTCGACCTTGAAACGATTCAGTTCACGATACATCAACCGCAGGTCACCACCATCACAATTTCCACAAACGGCCCTGAACGTACGGAAAGCAGCCAACTTTTCTGCCACCTCCACACTACCGATGTCTCCAGCATGCCAGATTTCATCGCAGGGCTCGAAATAGTGCAGGTACTTATCGTCCCAATATGAGTGCGTATCACTGAGGATGCCTATCTTCTTCATTTTTCGAAGCGTTTTCGAATAAACTGGGCGATAAGTTTTTCTGTTTCCAGCAGCCCTAATTTGCTGGAATCAATACAAAGGTCATAACTCTCTGCTGATCCCCACTTCTTGCCCGTATAATAGTTATAATAGTCGGCGCGCTTGCCTTCTCCCTGCTCTATAAAGCGGCGGGCGGTCTCAGCATCCACGTGCTGTTTGTTCATAATCTGTTCAACACGATAGTCCATCGAAGCAGTGATAAAAATGTTTACCGTATTTTCAAAATCCCTCAGCACATAGTCGGCACAGCGTCCCACAAAAACGCACGAACCCTCCTTAGCGGCCTTACGGATAGCATCACTCTGAAACTGGAAGAGGCTTTCCTGCGACAGGTCAGGCTTAAAACTGTTAACGTGCGGAGTTCCTATATTAAGAAGACCACGGAAGAAGCCTTTCCTCTCGTCGTTCTGTTCGAAAATCTTCTCTGACAAGCCACTTTCCTTGGCTGCAAGATTCAGCAACTCACGATCGTAATATTTTGCCTGAAAGTCGAGGGCGAGCATCCGTCCTATATCATGGCCTCCGCTGCCTAACTGGCGTCCAACATTAATAATTATATGTTTCATGAACGTTTGAATTTTTTCATATACCACAATAAGAGAGGAATGGTCATGGCAAACGATCCAAAGTCAGAGGCCGGCATCGAATACCAAACTCCGTCGAGACCCCACAACATAGGGAACAGGTATGCCATTGGCAGCAACAGGAACAGTTGTCGCGATAGCGAGAGGAAGATAGATATCTTCACCTTGCCAATGCTCTGGAAGAAGTTAGTGATTGTGGCCTGCGAGCCGACAACGAAGAACACTAACATATCAAGTTTTATACCTCGTGCAGAAAGGTCGAGCAGTGTTGGATCGGTTGTGAATATCCGTGCTATCTGTCTTGGGAATAGCATAGAGAGCACCCACCCCACCAACAATATTGCCGTAGCACAACCGATGGCCAGATAGAGGCAGCGCAACATACGGTCGTACTTCTCTGCCCCGTAGTTGTAGCCCACAATCGGCTGCATACCCTGTGTCACGCCAATGACGAACATAAAGAAGACCATCACCACAGAGTTAGCTATCGAGTATGCGCCCACAGCCATATCACCCCCATAGCGCACAAACTGATTATTCATGAAAATCACAATGATGCAACTCGTGGCGTTCATTAAGAACGGTGACACGCCGATGGAGATAATATTCCTCACAAGCTCAGCCTTCAGACGATAGATGCCCCGTTTCAAATGCAGTAGTTCTTTCTTGTCGCTGAAAAGCCACAACTGCCAACAGAGAGCCATCGACTGCGAGGTAACTGTTGCTAATGCCGCTCCCTTGATTCCCCAACGGAACCACCATACGAAAGTCACCACAAGCAGGATGTTCATTCCCACCGTGAAGAGTACGGAGTACATGGCATGCTTCGGTTTTCCTGCGGCCCGCAGCACAGCGTTCATGCCAAAATACATGTGGGTGATCATGTTGCCAAGGAGAATCACAATCATAAACTCCCTGGCGTAGGGCAGCGTCATGTCCGAGGCACCAAAGAACCTGAGTATCGGATCAAGGAACAACAGCGAGACGGCCATAAACAGGAAACCAATAATCAGATTCAGCGTCACCGTATTACCTAACAGGTGTTCTGCTGTCGTGTAATCCCTTTGTCCCAATTTCACACTGATACACGTTGAGGATCCCACGCCGACTGCCGCTCCGAAGGCTGCGCTCAGGTTCATGAAGGGGAACGTAATGCCGAGACCAGCGATGGCCTCAGGACCCACCACCTGACCGATCATCGCACGGTCGATAATGTTGTAGAGACTCGACGCAGTCATGGCCACAATAGCAGGCAAGGCATACTGCCAAAGCAGTTGTCCAATGGGCTTTGTCCCCAGTGCTAGTGCGGCTTGTTTATTGTCTTGCATGTTTTCTTTTATGAATAACGGTGCAAAGGTACGAATATTTTCCGAGATAAGCGACAAATTCAAAAAAACTTTGTAACTTTGCAGCCGTTATGCGTATTGGATCTTTTCTAAGACTAATCATTTGTGTGCTCATCGCGACGACATGTCAGATACCGGCCAGCGCGAGCAGCCTCAAGAAGAAATATCCTGGGGGCAAATATTATATCTGGCGCTATACGCTGAAAGACAAGCAAGGCACCACCTTTTCACTTGACCATCCTGTACGTTGGCTCTCCCATCGTTCTATGGAGCGACGTAAACGCCAGGGGATAGCCGTTGACTCTACTGACCTGCCCGTCAGTACAAGATACCTCAGGCAGATAGAACAAGCCCTTAACGAGCAGCCGGGCAATGGTCGGAAGAAGTCTTCGGACTGGACCATCATCGGCACCAGCCGTTGGAACAACACGGTGCTCGTACGTTCTAACGACACATTGCAACTGAACCGTCTTGCGAGTCTCGGCTGCATGGCAAAAGCCCAGTGTGTCTGGGTCTCCCCAGACTCCATTGATAGGATGGTAAAACACACTTATCATGAAAACTTCAACCCCTGGGACAGCATCAAGGGTGTCTACTACGGCAACAGTAAGGAACAGATAGAGATGCTGAGTGGCCACCGTTTGCACAACTTAGGCCACAAAGGTAAAGGGATGACCATTGCCGTTCTCGACGGAGGTTTCCAGAATGTCGACGTAATACCCGCTTTTCTACATGCAAATATCATCGGCACGAAAGATTTCGTCTACCCAAAAAGCCAATATTTCTTCCAAGAGACCGACCACGGCACGAAAGTACTCTCGGCAATGGCCTCCAACGAACCAGAGGTGATTATAGGCACTGCCCCTGATGCACGCTATTGGCTGTTACGATGTGAAGACCAACAAACAGAACAGCCCGTGGAGGAAGACTATTGGGCGATGGCGGCGGAGTTTGCTGACTCTGTGGGAGCTGACATTATCACCTCATCTTTAGGCTACAACGAATACGACGGTGCACACTGTTATCACCAACGTGACCTCGACGGACAGACGGCTCTCATCAGCCGCACAGCCTCTATGCTCGCCAAGAAAGGCATCATACTCGTCAACTCCGCAGGCAACAGCGGCATGGGCCCATGGAAGAAGATTTCCTTCCCTGCTGATGCCCACGACATTCTGACCGTAGGAGCAGTGAACCAAGAGAAGAAGAACGCGCCCTTTAGTGGCGTAGGCCCCACTCAGGATGGGCGTGTGAAACCAGACGTGATGGCTCTTGGCAGTCCTGCATCACTCATCTCTGGCCGAGGTAGTATCGTTAGGGACATGGGCACCTCGTTCTCTACCCCCTTAGTGGCTGGTCTTGTGGCGTGTCTGTGGCAAGCCCTTCCTGATAAGACTGCCCTGGAAATCATCAATCTGGTCAGACAGTCTAGCAGCAATTACAAGGAACCTGACAATATCTTCGGCTATGGCATAACAAATTTCTGGCGAGCATATATGATCGGCCGGGCAGAAAACAACAAATAATAATTGATTAACGACAACAATGACAACTAAGACAACTTTAACGCTTTACGAACTGAATTGTCTTGTTCGCGAGGTCATAGAGTGCGAGATGCCCAATGAGTATTGGGTGGAGGCAGAGTTGTCGGAATGTCGCGAGAGTCGTGGACACTGCTACATGGAACTGATCCAAAAAGACGAACAAAATGCCACACCCGTCGCCAAGGCCTCTGCCAAGTGTTGGGCCTCGAAATGGATGATTGTCCGTCCTTATTTCGAACGTACCACAGGTCAACAGCTGCATGCAGGCATGAAGGTATTATTAAAGGTATATCCTCAGTTCCATGAGGCTTACGGCTTTTCTTGGATTGTCACAGACATCGACCCCACCTATACACTCGGCGACATGGCTCGCAAACGTCAGGAGATTATTCGTCAGTTGAAGGACCAAGGTATCTTTGACCTGCAAAAAGAATTACATCTTCCATTATTCTGTCAACGGATTGCCGTGATATCGAGCCAAACGGCAGCTGGCTATGGCGACTTCTGCAACCAACTGTCCGATAATCCCTATGGTTTCAAATTCCAGACAAGGCTCTTTCCCGCTATTATGCAAGGTGAAGGCGTGGAACAGAGCATTATCGCCGCTCTGGAGCGCATCTTCGATTACACACGGGGTACCTTCGACTGTGTCGTTATCATAAGAGGCGGAGGCGCCACCAGCGACATGTCGGGATTCGACACACTCGCACTGGCAGAAAATGTGGCGAATTTCCCATTACCTATTATCACAGGCATAGGTCACGACCGTGACGAGAGCATCCTCGACATGGTCTCGCATACCAGAGTAAAGACCCCTACCGCTGCGGCGGCCTTCCTCATTGACCACCTGAAGAACGTCATGGATATCCTCAACGACTCGCAGGAACAGATCGTGCGATTAGCCCAACAGAAACTGACTTATTACAAGTCACAGTTTGCCTCCATAGCAGAATTGTTGCCCAGGCTCTTCTCCAACGTCAAGATACGTCAGGAGGCCCGTCTCGATTCGCTGAACAAGAGCATCACCCATCTGGCACAACTGAAGCTTTCAACCTTCAGTTCTCAGCTTTCAACTATCGAATCAAAACTTCCCATCCTCCTTGATCGTCGTCTGATGACCGAGAAGCATCGTATGCAACTCATTGAGGAGAAAGCCAAGAGCCTCGACCCTACCCTGTTGCTCAAGCGTGGTTATAGTATTACCCTCAAGGATGGAAAGGCTGTGCGCGACGTCCAGCAGCTTCAGACGGGCGACGAAATAGAAACCCGCCTCGCCAATGGCACTGTCCACTCCACGGTCAAATAAAATATGTTATTATGTCTTTTAAAAACGTTATTATGTCTAAAGAAGAAATGAAATACGAAGCCGCTTTTGCTCAGCTTCAGGACATCGTCCGAAAGATGGAAAACGACGAGTACAGCATAGATGAAATCGCTGTGCAACTCAAGGAAGCACAGCGATTAATTAAGTTCTGCAAGGACAAATTGACCAAGACAGAAGAGGAAATCTCCAAAGTTCAGGCCGAACGCGAGTAATACTTAGAAGTAGATACCAGCTGAGATGGACTTGAACTCAGGACCACGGTCCTTCTTCAGTACTGTCATTGGAGAATACTTGCAATAGAAGCCGAAGCTCTTGGCAACATGTATAATGCCAAGGATGTCGACAGTGAGAGGACGGCAACCGATATCCTTTGTACTAATATCGTACTGACTGTCACCATTCTCATAATAATTACTCACACGGTTATAGCAATACCAGTTCAACTGAGCACCAACAGAGATGGCAAAATTCTTGCTGAAACGCTGTTTGATGAGCAGTGGCATCTGGAAACCAAAAGTGTAGATGCTGGAAGAAAGTTCAGAAAACTCACCAGGACGATGACCAACTACAATATTGCCGTTTTCCTTTCCGAACATCATGTCATGACCACTCAGAGTGTAATTACGGCTTATGATTCCCAAACCTGCAGAGATAGTTGTCTTCGACTTCTTTGGCGTCCAGTCATACTGAGTAATTGTCCATCCTATCTCCCATGAACGGAATGGAGCAAAGTCTACACCACTGGGAGCACCTGTAGGAATATTCACACCTATGTTGAAGTGCATAGACCAGGTGTCATTCTCATCTGCACCCTTACCAAGCTTGATTCCATTACGGGTAAATTCAACGTCATCGTCGTCTACAAAAGTAGCCGCATTAGCATCGTTCAGAATAACATTTTCGTTTTTCCCCTCGGCATTGGCTGTCATTGAGACAGCAACCAATGCCATCAAAAGCAGTTTTCTCATCTTCTTTTTATTTAATTGTGTTAAAAATGGCTGCAAAGGTAGTCTATTTTCCATAATTCAGCAAGAAAAGGTTAGGGGAAAGCCACTTTTTACCCTTTTTTATTGTTCAAAAGCAAGAATTTGATTACTTTTGCAAACAAATTAGCACAAAAGTACATTAAAATATTAGCATTATGAAGAATTTAGATTGGGGTAGTCTGTCGTTCGGTTATATGAAGACCGACTACAACGTGCGTTGCTACTATCGCGACGGCAAATGGGGCGAAATAGAAGTATGCTCCGACGAGTATCTGAACTTGCACATGGCCGCTACATGTCTGCACTACGGCCAAGAGGCATTCGAGGGTCTGAAGGCCTATCGTTGTCCTGACGGCAAGGTACGCATCTTCCGTGTTGACGAGAATGCGGCCCGCCTGCAGTCCACCTGTCGTGGCATCATGATGCCTGAGGTCAGCACTGAGTTGTTCACTGAAATGGTGAAGAAGGTTGTCCGCTTGAATCAGGAGTGGATACCCACCTACGAGAGTGGTGCCACGCTCTATATCCGTCCGCTGCTCATCGGAACGAGTGCCCAGGTGGGTGTGCATCCCTCAAAGGAGTACTGTTTTCTGATCTTCGTCACCCCCGTAGGCCCGTACTTCAAGGGTGGTTTCGCCGCTAACCCTTATGTCATCATCCGCGACTACGACCGTTCGGCTCCTCTTGGCACTGGTAAATATAAGGTAGGTGGTAACTATGCTGCCTCTCTCTTTGCCAACAACCTGGCTCACGAGAAAGGTTATGCTTGCGAGTTCTATCTCGATGCCAAGGAAAAGAAATACATGGACGAGTGTGGTGCTGCCAACTTCTTCGGTATCAAGAACAACACCTACATCACTCCGAAGTCCAGTTCTATCCTCCCCTCTATCACTAACAAATCGCTGATGCAGGTGGCTGAGGATCTGGGCATGAAGGTGGAGCGCCGTCCGATTCCTGAAGAGGAACTCGAGACCTTCGAGGAGGCAGGTGCCTGTGGAACAGCCGCCGTCATCTCGCCCATCTCCTATATCGACGACCTCGACACAGGCAAGCGTTACTCCTTCGGTGAGAAGCCGGGCCCGATGTCTAAGAAGCTCTTCGACACCCTTCGTGGTATTCAATACGGTGAGATTGAGGACAAGCACGGCTGGACAACCGTTGTTATTGAGTAAGAGAATATGAGAGAATTACCAAGTCTTGGCTTTGTTGAGGCCGTTAAACTAGCCTCAGGCCGCATTTTGGATTTCAAGGGCCGAAGCCGCCGATCAGAGTTCTGGTGGTGGATGCTGGTGGTTATCATTGTCAACTGGGTCATCACGACATTCGCTCCAAGTCTATTGGTCAGCGGTATCATGTCAATTATCATCATGTTCTTTGGCCTTGCAGCAACTGCCCGTCGATTGCAAGACTCAGGCAAGAGTGCCGTCTGGGTTTACATTAGCTATGCGTTGGGTTGTGCCACTCAATTATATACTGGCGCATCAACAACCGTGAATAAAATAATGGATGAACTCAGCACCGGATCTTTCAGTAATAGCGCAATAGAAAAGATTGTGGAAAAAGGCAGCGGAGATCTGGTATTACTCAGTTGTTTGTCATTAGCGATGGGTATTTTCGCCATAATCGTCATCATCATGTGCTTACTCGACAGCACACGAGGTGCGAATAAATACGGCGAGTCTCCCAAATACGTTAACGAATAGTACATGGGCAAAGGCAAACTAGCTAAATTTGCCGATATGGCATCCTACGAGAACGTGTTCCAATACCCCTATTCGGTAGTGGAACATGTTCCCTTTGAGATGCAGGGCCACTGGCGGGAACAATATTTCCACAATGACCATCCCATCGTACTCGAACTAGGTTGTGGCAAAGGCGAATACACCGTCGAACTGGCCAAGCTTTACCCAGACACCAACTTCATCGGCGTCGATATCAAAGGTGCCCGCATGTGGACAGGAGCCACCCAGGCCCTCCAGGAAGGTCTGAAGAACGTGGCCTTCCTCCGCACGAACATTGAGATCATCGAGCGCTTCTTCTCAGAGGACGAGGTGCAGGAGATCTGGCTCACGTTCAGCGACCCTCAGATGAAGAACCCCCGCAAGCGCCTCACGTCGACCTACTTCATGGAGCGCTACCGCAAGTTCCTCGTCGACGGCGGCATCATCCATCTGAAGACCGACTCCAACTTCCTCTTTACCTACACCACCTACATGGTAGAGCACAACCACCTGCCCATCGAGTATAGAACTGAAGATTTATATGGTCAATCTTCAATTTTCAATTCTCAATTACTCACCATCCAGACCTACTACGAGTCGATGTGGATTGCACGTGGTCTGAACATCAAGTATATGAAGTGGCAGTTGCCTCGCACAGGCTCCCTCGAAGAGCCGAACGTGGAGATTGAGCTCGACGACTACCGTTCCTACCACCGTTCCAAACGCAGTTCGCTCGACAAGGCGAAGTAATGAAAAAGATAAAACATAACATCTTAAAACTCAAAAAATATGAAACGATTTATCATTACCCTATTGGCAATGCTCCCTATGCTCTTCGTAGCAAATGCCGAGACTATTAAGGTCGACTCCGTCGGCAAGTTAGCAACCCTTCTCCCCGACTCCGTTCGCTTCACCATCGCGGACCTCTCAGTCAGCGGACCCCTTAACGGTGCCGACCTGAAGCTGTTGCAGCAGATTGTCACCCGTACCAAGACCAACAAGAAGAATCTCAACGAGTGTCTGGTCACCAGCATCGACCTCTCCGGAGCCACCATCGAGGAGGGCAAGGACGGCATGAAGACCAAAGCCGGCGAACTGCCCAGCGGTCTCTTCTCTGGCGCCAAGTCGCTCACAAAGGTCGTGTTGCCCCAAGGCATCACCACCATCGGCAAGTCGTGTTTTGAGAAGTGCGAGAGCCTGATCGACATCACCCTGCCTGAGAGCGTCATAGAGATTGGCAACGGTGCCTTCGAGGACTGCAAGAGCCTGTCCTCGCTCACCCTGCCCGAGAATCTGAAGACCATCGAGGCCAATGCCTTCGAAGGCTGCAAGGCTCTCACCACGATGACCATCCCCGCTGGTGTGTGCATACTCGAGAGCGATGCCTTCAAGGATTGTTCGGCCCTCTCGTCCATCACCCTGCCCGAGAACCTCACAGAGATTGGCAGCGAAGCCTTTTTCGGCTGCGAGATACTCGACAACGTGGCCATTCCTGAAAACGTCAAGGAGATAGGCAATTCTGCCTTTAAGAAATGCACAGCCCTTGCCAAGATCCAGATGGAGAATGTCGGCAAGATTGGCAGCAACGCTTTTGAGGAGTGCAAGAGCCTCTCCGACGTCACTCTCAAAAGGATCACCAAGCTTGGCTCTAATGCCTTCGAGGGCTGTACGGCACTGACCACCGTCAACCTTGAAGGAGGGCTTGATGAACTCAGCAGCGACATCTTCAAGGGCTGCACCAGCCTAACTACTGTTACCATCCCCAACACGGTGAAGAACATTGCCAACGAGGCCTTCAGCGAGTGCAAGAGCCTCACTGACGTCACCCTGCCCACAAGTCTGACGAAGATTGGCACCCACGCCTTTGAAGGCTGTTCGTCGCTGAAAGAGCTCAGCATACCCAACATGGTGAAGAGCATCGGCTCGAGTGCCTTTGAGGAATGCACGTCGCTCGACAGCGTGGCCATCAACGGCTTCGTTGAGGAAATCAGCAGCGACCTTTTCCGCCGCTGCCATAACCTACGTGCTATCAGCATCCCCAACACTGTCCGCAAGATCGGCAGCAATGCCTTCCAGGAGTGTTCCGCACTTGCAGCCATCTCGCTGCCCGTCGCTCTGACGAGCATCGGCGACAATGCCTTCGCCAAGTGTACCAGCCTCACAAGCGTTAAGGTGCCTGTAGCCGTCAAGGATATTGGCAGCTCCGCCTTTGAAGAGTGCGTCATGCTCACCAACGTCGAACTGTCATCGGCACTGAAGAAGATCGGTGGTTCAGCCTTTGCCAAGTGCTCGTCACTGAAAGAGGTAATTCTCAACACACCGACACCGCCCTCTATCTCCAAGAGCACATTCAAGAGCACTGCCCCCACGTTCGTTATCCCTCGTGGAAGCCTGTCTGTCTACATCGCTAACAAGGATTGGAAGAACATCTCTGGCTATAAGGAGAAATAAATATTGTTTATAGTTTATAGTTTAAAGTTTATAGTTTATAGATGATTACTTCTATAGGCAGTTTGCGAATGGCGTGCAAGGTTTTCATCTATAAACTATAAACCATCAACTATAAACACAAAAATATAAAAATGCAGTTATATCCCCAACTGATAATGGATGCGCTGGCAACAGTTACGTATGCCGGCACGAAGAAAAACCTCGTGGAGAGCGGCATGGTGGCCGATACGCCCGCCGTTGCCGCACCCTCCGCTGAGGGAGAGCCCTGGAAGGTAAAAGTCGTACTTGAGTTCCAGCGCGACACCGACCCCTTCCTCAAGTCCACCGTCAAGGCAGCTGAGGCAGCCATCAAATACCACTGCGGCCAAGACATCGAAGTCACGATCGAGACCGAATTTAAGTCCAAGCCTCGTCCTGAGGTAGGTCAGATGCTGCCAGGCGTAAAGAACATCATTGCCGTCAGCTCAGGTAAAGGTGGTGTCGGCAAGAGTACCGTCTCTGCCAACCTCGCCATCGCATTGGCTCGCCTCGGCTATCGGGTAGGACTGCTCGATACCGACATCTTCGGCCCCTCTATGCCCAAGATGTTCCACGTCGAGGATCAGCGTCCCTACGCTGTCCACAAAGACGGTCGCGACCTTATCTGCCCCATTGAGCAATACGGTGTGAAACTGCTCTCAATCGGTTTCTTTGTCTCCCCCGACACGGCCACCCTCTGGCGCGGCGGTATGGCCACCAGCGCCCTCAAGCAGCTCATCGCCGATGCCGACTGGGGCGAACTCGACTATTTCATCCTCGACACCCCGCCAGGCACCAGCGACATCCACCTCACGCTGCTCCAGACGCTCCCCATCACGGGCTCCGTCATCGTCAGCACACCACAGGCCGTCGCCCTCGCCGACGCCCGCAAGGGTATCGACATGTACCGCAACGCGACGGTCAACGTACCCATCCTCGGACTCGTGGAGAACATGGCGTGGTTCACGCCTGCCGAACTGCCTGAGAACCGTTACTATATCTTCGGCAAGGAGGGTTGTAAACAACTCGCTGAGGAGATGAACGTCCCCCTACTCGCCCAGATACCCCTTGTACAGGGCATCTGCGACAGCGGTGACCAAGGCACACCTGCCGCCCTCAACAGCGACACGGCATCGGGCATCGCCTTCATCAACCTCGCTCAGTCCGTCGTCACGGTGGTCAACAAACGCAACCGTGAACTGCCCAAGACCAAGATTGTGGGCGTGAAATAGTGTAAGATCGTTAGCAGAGCACTATTGGATATGAAAAAAACGACAAAATTGCTGATGCTGCTGGCATCCATGGTGTTAGTAGCATGTACGGACAACAACGACAATTCTGGTGACAATCCCCCACAGACACCCGTCGATGCAGGACCATCATACACCGACAAGACGGTGGATGTGAACCGCGACGGGAATGCCTACGGACAAGTGTCGCTGCGCTTCTACAGCGACATGCCCAGCGTGGCGTATATCTCCGTGGCCGACTTCCACAAGGTGATGACGGCTGGTGAGGAGATGAAGGTCTCTCGTCAGGGCGACCTCTACCAATTGGCTACCCGTAACGGTACGGCAACCGTGGATGTCAAGGCGGACTACCTGAATTCCACGACCTATGCAGGCTTCGTGGACCTGATGTGGATGACGGATCCGTCGCTTGCTCCCAACACGATGTACGACGGCAGCAAGTATATCAAGTTCGTCAAGATGGAAAACGTATCGACGTTCAAGCCTGCTGGTGGCGTCCGTCTGGACTTCAGCAAGTATAGCATTGATCTGCACGACGACGGCAGCAACGTCTATTTCCCCTTTGCCACGCTGGCCGACATCTATTCCGACTGTAACTTCCACAATGCCTCCTATCACGACGACTTGGTGGTAGTAAGCACCAAACTGGATGTCTTTAGCATCAACACCATCGCTCCGGAATTTGCCGTCAAGCCCTATCAGCGTGAGACGGTGACGGCCGATATGGCCAAGTTCCGCTATCAGGAGCTTTGCTTCGTGTTCGACAACCTCTACGGCTATCCAGGGCGTACTATCTTGGAACAGAACGGAATGGCTGAGAAGGGTTTCGATGCTACCCTGGACGTAGTGCAGAATGGTAAAGTGGTGAAGAAGTTGCTGCAATCCACCAATAACATGGATTTTGCTTGGGGAAGAATGGCCACGCAATACTTGATTAACGATGGTGGTCACACCAGTTTCGACGCAACCACAGGTGTACCTGAGAACATCGAAACCGTTTATGAAAACCGCTTGTTTGATGCTGCAACCAACTATCCTGAGGCTTATGGCATGTATAGGGAATGGGCGAACGCGACGAATGCACGTAACAATACGAAAACCCAGCTGTCGAACATGCGCAAGCAGGCTTACGGCGACGTGCTCTATCAAGTCAACAGCGCCAAGACCACTGCCGCCATCATTCTCAACTCGTTTATGGATATGGACGAAGCTGCATGGCAGAAATATTATGCCAGCGCAAAGACGGATGCCGATTGGGAGATATTGATGAATAGCTATAAGAAGGACGCCTTTATCGGCTTCCTCTATGGACTCGGGCAGGCAAAGGCCGACGGTGTGAAGAACCTAGTGATTGACATCACAATCAATAAAGGTGGCTCCTGTGACCCCGTGGGCGCCTGCGTTGCTATGCTGCGCAAGAATCGCACGGTGCAGTTCTGGTCGCAGGATGCCTTGGAGGGCAATAACAAGATTGCGACCTACTATGTGGACAGCAACTTCGACGGCGTGTTCGACGAGAAGGACGATACCAACCCCAAGTTCGACTGCAGTGGCATGCGTATCGGTGTGCTCTCCAGCAAGGTGGCCTTCTCGTGTGCTCATCAGTTCCCCACACTCATGAAGGATTACGGCTTCCCCATCATGGGTGAGCGTACGGATGGCGGAACTTGCTGCATACAGGTCATGCAGACGGCCGATGGACAGAACTTCGTAATCTCCACCTACCGCGACCGTTCCACCGATAAGAACTTCGCAAATACCGATACGGGCATCACTCCTACCGAGGGCTATGCCTTCGGCTACGACCACTTCTACGATTTGGATTTCCTAACTACAATCATACAAGGTCAATCCCATTAATGATTTTAGGTTTAGGAATAGATTCATGGATTACCATCGCGACGCTCGTTGCGTTGATGGCTGCGCTCTTGTTTACGCGGCTGAGGACCGACGTGGTCTTTTGGGGCGTCATCGGCATCTTGTTTGTCACGGGTGTCCTCGACAAATCCGAAGCCTTTTCCGGACTCATCAACTCGTCAGTCATCATCGTGGGCGTTATGTTCGTCATCGTCACAGGACTCTCCCGTACGGGGGTGTTGCTGTGGATGACCAAACATATACTTGGAAACCCCAAGAGCCCTGTCCAGATATTGCTGCGCCTGATGCTCTCCGTGGGACTGCTGAGCCCGTTTGTAAACAACACCTCCGTGGTGGCGCTCTTTGTAGTTGCCCGACACATGATGCGGACGCTGTCCCACGCCACTACGGGCTGTGGTTCCTTCCAGCGCAGGTTGCCGATGGGAGGAGCGGCATAGGGGATGCCACGATAGACATACACACCAGGATTCTCAGCCAATACACCCTGTATCCGACCACCCTCGATCGCAGAATGGGGTTTTCCACTTCTTTCGCACAGCTCAGAAAGAGCAGTAGTGGTAATGCAAATAAGATTTTCTTCATATCACTTTATAGTTTATCAGGTTTATATTGAATAGTGGCAAAGATACGGGTTTCCCCCGACATCCTGTCAACGTTTTCAACGCTATTTCACAAGATGTTACATGGCATGACGATTTTTGATACAAACGAAGAGGACTTCTATTTGGTTTTTCACTCTGTTTGCGCTATCTTTGCAACATGAACATACTAACATCATTGTGCCTGTTCTGTGCTATGACACCGTTCGGGAAGGGTCAGGTGACCGTCAAGAAAGTGGCAAAGAATGCCGTTCGTATCCAATATGCCGAGAAAGCAGTGCGCGACACACTACCCGACTGGTTGTATGTCAAACACGACGAAACGGAGAACGATCTTCAGGTGGAAGTGGACAACACCCAAGGTACCGTCGTCGTCAAGACTCCCGACGGCAAGCCCGTCTTCAAGGCTATCCGTCATCAGCAGAAGAACGGAGGCGCCACCCTTGCCATCGTATCACCGAAGGATGAGTATCTCTACGGACTCGGACAGTTTCAAGACGGATATAGCAATATCCGTGGACTCTCCCGCCGACTGACACAGGTGAATACACAGATATCCATCCCCATGTTGCTCTCCAGTAAGGGCTATGGACTGCTGTGGAACAACTACGGACTCACGGAGTTCAATCCTGGCAGACAGTCCGTCACGCTCACCCCCATCAACAGCCAAAGGGCAAAGGTCAAAAGCCAGACCGTCAACGTCACTTCCACAGAGGGTGGAAAACAGGAGGTTCGTGAGCAACATGTCTACGAGGCGACACTCTCCGTCAAAAAGGAGGGTGACTATGCCCTGCTCCTTGACGTGGGACAGAAGATGGCCCGCCGCCATCACCTTACCATCGACGGACAGACAGTCATCGACATGCAGAACCTTTGGTTGCCACCAACGGCCTCTACTATCGTACACCTGAAGAAAGGGAAGCACCGACTCAAAGCAGAACTATCGAAAGATGACCAACCGGTCGTCTACTACCACCCCATCACTGATGAAACGGTATTCCACTCCCCCATTGCTCAAAGCGTCGATTATACCGTATTTATCGGTTCTCCTGATGAAATCATCGCCACCTACCGTGAACTGACAGGTAAGGCTCCGCTGATGCCCCGCTGGGCAACAGGCTATATCCATTGCCGGGAGCGTTTCCATTCGCAGAACGAGATCCTACAGACCGTCGGCCGTTTCAAGAAAGAGAAGATGCCACTGGACGTCATCGTACAGGACTGGCAGTACTGGGGAAAATACGGCTGGAACTCCATGTGCTTCGACGAAGACTACTATCCTGATCCGAAACGGATGATGGACAGTCTGCACCACCAGGGAGTCAAACTGATGCTCAGCGTATGGTCGAAGATCGACAGGAACTCAGAGGTGGGGCGGCAGATGGCACTGGAAGGGCACTACATACCCGGTACTGACTGGATAGACTTCTTCTCGCCAACAGCGGCACGGGCTTATTGGCAGAACTTCAGCAGGCGGCTGTTGCCGATAGGTATTGATGCCTGGTGGCAGGATGCCACAGAGCCGGAGAACGACGACCTGGCAGGGCGACGGGTGAATGACGGACGATGGTCTGGAGAGGAGGTGCGTAATGTCTATCCCTTGCTGGTCAACAAGACTGTCTATGAGGGACTGCGCCACGACCAGCCTGAGAAACGCCCGATGATTCTGACACGTTGCGGATTCCCAGGTATCCAGCGTTACGGCTCTGCCCTGTGGTCTGGCGACGTGGGTAACGACTGGGAGTCGTTCCGTCGGCAGTTGACAGCTGGGCTGGGCATGCAGGCGGCCGGCATCCCTTGGTGGACGTATGATGCCGGTGGTTTCTTCCGTCCTAATGACCAATATACCAATCAGGACTATATCGAGCGAATGCTGCGATGGATAGAAACCGCTGTTTATCTGCCCCTGATGCGGGTACACGGCTATATGAGTAATACGGAACCGTGGAACTACGACAAGGAAGCACAGGATATCATCAAAGCCTGTCTGTTGGAGCGCTACCGTCTGCAGGCATATATCTACACGGAAGCGGCAGCCATCACCTACGAGGGTTCCACGCTGATGCGCCCGTTGGTCTTCGACTTCGCCGGTGATGAGGAGGCTTTACGCCAAGACTACGAGTATATGTTCGGCAAGTCACTCCTCATCAGTCCGATCACCGAACCCGGTGTCACGACGTGGAAGACCTATCTGCCCAAGAACACGACGGGATGGTATGACTACCATACCACACAATACTATGACGGAGGACAGACCATCGCTACTGCCGTCAACAAGGCATATATCCCTGTTTTCGTCCGTGGCGGCAGCATACTGCCTCTTGCCATCGATCCCTATACCGCCTCCATGACCATCCATCAGCCCATGGAGATTCGGGTCTATCCCGGTGCCGATGCGGAATATACGCTCTATGAGGATGACGGATATAGCAATGACTATGAGCAGGGCGATTGGTCACGCATCACTTTCCGATGGGACGATAATCTGCAGCGACTGACCATCGGGCAGCGGGAGGGGAAGTTCCGTACGATGCCGGAAAAGAGACGATTCGTAATCACCCTGCCTGATGGCAAGGTGAAAACGGTCGACTATAGCGGGGAGCAGCTTTCTGTTCAGTAACGAGAAATCAATCTGCCAAAGCGAAATCGAGCTGTCGCTTTTCAATATTCGCCCTTGCCACCTTAATACGGATGGGGTCGCCTAACTGGTATTTGTGGTGATGGCGACGGCCGACAAGGCAGTAGTTGCGTTCGTCGAAGTCGTAATAGTCGTCGTCAAGGTCGCGCATAGGCACCATACCCTCGCAATGATTCTCGTCTATTTCACAGTAGATGCCATAAGACTGGATGCCGCTGATATGGGCGTCGAAGGTCTCGCCGACCTTGTCTTCCATGAACTCTACCATCTTGTATTTGATGGAATCACGCTCTGCCTGCTGGGCGACAGTCTCCATATCGGAACAATGCTCGCAGAGTTCCTCGTATTTCTCCTGATTGGCACTCCTGCCGCCATCCTGATACTTAGTCAACAGGCGGTGCACCATCGTGTCGGGATAACGACGGATGGGTGAGGTGAAATGGGTATAATATTCAAAGGCGAGTCCGTAGTGCCCGATGTTATGGGTGGAGTATTTGGCCTTCATCATGGCACGGAGGGCAACGGTCTCGATAAGTTTCTGCTCCTTCTTACCTTGACAACCGTCCATCAGGCTGTTCAGCGACTTCGAGATAGCACCCTTTGTACCACTCGTCTTCATCTTGTAGCCAAATTTCACCACGAACTCACGCAGGCTCTCGAGCTTGGTGGGATCGGGCTGGTCGTGAATACGGTAGACGAAGGTCTTCTTGGCTTTGGGCTGTTGACGATTGTTTTTGGGCTGTTCTTTCTTACCTATACTCTCTGCGACGTACTTGTTGGCAAGCAACATGAACTCCTCGATGAGCTGGGTGGCATCGTTCGATTTCTTGAAATAGGCACGAACGGGTTTTCCCTGTTCGTCGATATCGAAATGCAACTCCTCGCGGTCGAACTTCACGGCACCGTCCTTGAAGCGACGCTCGCGAAGACGTTTGGCTAACTTGTCCAATATTCGCAGTTCTTCGGCATAATCGCCATCTTTACCCATCAAGATGTCCTGCACCTCTTCATAGGCATATCGTCTATTGCTCTTGATGACGGTATGGGCAATATGGTAGTCCTTGACATTGGCGTCTTCGTCTAAAGCGAAGATAACACTGTAGCAAAGCTTTTCCTCGTCAGGACGCAACGAACAAATGAAGTTGCAAAGGCGTTCGGGCAGCATCGGAATGGTGCGGTCTACGAGATAGACACTCGTAGCACGCTTCACAGCTTCTTTGTCGATGATAGAACCCTCCTTGACGTAGTGGCTGACGTCGGCGATATGTACACCGACCTCCCACCATTTGCCCTGTTTACGAATCGAGAGCGCATCGTCGAAGTCCTTGGCATCCTTGGGGTCGATGGTACAGGTAAAGACATCACGGAAGTCCTCACGACGTTTAATCTCCTGTTCGGTGATGCCTGGCTCGATCTTCTCAGCGGCATCCTCAACGGCTTTCGGATATTTATACGGCAGTCCGTACTGGGCAAGGATGGCATGCATCTCCACATTGTTGTCGCCTTCTTTACCTAATACGTCGATGACCTCACCCACGATATTTTTCGAATCCTTCGAGGGCCATTGGGTAATCTTCACCACCGCTTTGTCGCCCGTCTTACCGCCTTTCAGTTTTTTCTTAGGTATCAACACATCATGCACGAAGATATTACCCTCCGTCACCAAGAAGGCAAAGTCTTTCTCCACCTTCAGTTTGCCGACGGCCTGATCCATCTTATGCGACAGGATTTCGACCACCATCGCCTCCTTGATATGTTTCTCCCGACGTGCCATCATCGCTACTTTGACACGGTCGCCATTAAGGGCAAACATCGAGTTGCGTTCAGAGACGAAGATGGGTTTACCGCCGTCGTCAGGCTGGAAGGAATTCTTGCCGTTTGCCTTACGGATAAACGTTCCCTCCTGCACCTGTGTCTTCAGATTCAGGCAATAAGCGTTATCAGAGGTCTTGGTGAGATAGTCGTCCCACGTCATCTCGTCTAGCGTATCGATGGCAAGCATCTTGGCAGGATGCGTATCGAGTTTTAGGGCACGGAATATTTGTTTGAACGAATAAGTCTCGTTCGGATGTTCTTGGAAAAGGGTTTGCAGCTGCTCTACAATCTGCTTCTTCGTCACTCTTTTCCCACCTTTCTTTTTACTCATAGCATTACGTTTTTAGTTTCTTTGGCACAAATATACGAATAATTCCCAATTAATTTGTACCTTTGCTCTTAAAAAATGAGCGAAGGTACTCATATTCGACAAAAAAGAAGATGAATCTTCGTTTTTATACTCATTTAATCGTACCTTTGCGCTGAAATTTTAATAAAATGAAGATATTAATCACCGGAGCCAGTGGCTTTATTGGTTCTTTCATTGTAGAAGAAGCACTGAAAAGGGGCTTTGAGACATGGGCGGCTATCCGCAAGTCGAGCTCGAAAGCTTTTCTGCAGGATGAACGTATCCATTTCATTGAATTGGACTTCTCATCGGAGAAGAAGTTAACGGAACAGTTGCAGGGAAAGGACTTCGATTATGTAGTGCATGCCGCTGGTGTCACGAAGTGTCTGAACAAAGACGACTTCTTCCGCATCAACACGGAAGGTACTAAGAATTTTGTCAGTGCGTTGCAGTATACGAAGATGCCTCTGAAACGCTTTGTATATATCAGTAGTCTGAGTATCATGGGTGCCATCCGCGAGCAACAGCCATACAAGGAGATTACCGAGCGTGACATACCCCAACCCAATACCGCCTATGGCGAGAGTAAACTTGCTGCTGAGAAATATCTCTCAACGCTAACAGCGAACTCCTTCCCTTACGTCATTCTCCGTCCCACAGGTGTCTATGGTCCCCGTGAGCGTGACTACTTCATGATGGCCAAGAGCATACAGCAGCATCTTGACTTCGCTGTTGGTTATAAGCAACAAGATATCACCTTCGTCTATGTCACCGATGTCGTACAGGCAGTATTTCTTGCTCTAGAGAAAGGAAAGACTGGTCGCAGCTATTTCCTCAGCGACGGAGAGGTTTATCAGTCGAGCACCTTCAGTGATCTTATCCGCAAGGAACTGGGTAATCCCTGGTGGATACGCGTCACCGCCCCACTATGGCTTTTACGCATTATCACCTGCGTCGGTGAGATGATAAGCCATATAACAGGTAAGGTAACCGCCTTGAACAAAGATAAATACAACATTATGAAACAGCGTAATTGGCGCTGTGATATCACGCCTGCCCGACAGGAACTGGGTTATGAGCCCAAGGTAAAACTCGCCGAGGGCGTGCATAACAGTATCCTATGGTATAAGAAGAACAAGTGGTTATGAACAATAGCAAACAGTCAAAAGCCAAAAGCCAAATCTGGGCAGCAGAATGGGTCATCATCAGCTATATCGCTTTCACGTTAATCCTGATGGCATGCTGGTGGGACCGTCTTGTGAATCCTGCCGGGATGTTATGGTTGCGTGGGTGTCTCCTTCTAGTTATGGGAGTGTTATGGCTAATCTATCGCTGGCGCCCCTGCAAACTGACCCGTCTGATACGGGTCACAGGACTGATGATTCTGTTGTCATGGTTCTATTCTGACACCTACGATGTCAACCGGGTTTTACCCAACCTCGACTATGTGTTTGCCTCTTGGGAACAACAACTCTTTGGTTGTCAGCCCTCCCTGTTGTTCTCACAGGTCTGTCCGTGGGGTTGGTTCTCTGAATTGATGTGTTTAGGGTATGTCAGTTATTTCCCTTTGATGGTTACCATCCTCCTCTATTATTTCATACGCCGCTATGAGGAGTTCGGTATGGCTTCCTTCGTCCTGATATCTTCCTTCTTCGTCTATTACACCATCTTTGTCATCTTGCCTGTTACAGGTCCACAATTCTATTATCTGGCAGTGGGAACCGACAATATCGCTGCTGGAATATTTCCCGACTTAGGGAACTGGTTCCTGACCCATAGCGAACGAATGGCGGCGCCTGGGTGGAGCGACGGTTTCTGGTATCACCTGCTTGACATCACCCATGATGCCGGTGAGCGTCCGACAGCAGCATTCCCCAGCAGCCACGTTGGTGTGACTACCGTAATGATGTTGCTGGCGTGTCATACCCGCAGTAAGGCACTGACCCTTTCGATGCTTCCTTTCTATCTGCTGATGTGTTTATCAACGGTATATATCTATGCCCACTATGCTATCGACGCGATAGCAGGACTTCTGACAGGCATTGTCATCTATTGGGCATTAAGATTATGGGCAAAAAAAATGGAACTCCGCTGAGTTCCTAATCTTTGTTAACCTTAAATCTAATACTATGAAAAACACGTTGCAAACGTACAAACTTCTTGATAATCTGCAAGTTTTAAGTACGACATTTTTCTGTGCCCGCACACTTTCTTGATATAAATCAATTAAAAAGAGCGAAAAATGCAGGAAAAATTTGGTGGGTTGCAAATAAATTCCTATCTTTGCAGGCGATAACAGAACATTAATAATGATTTAGGATTTCGACCCATCGACGTCGGAATTCTTTATTTTTTTGAATATTTAAAATTAAGATAGTATGGCTTATATGTCACAAGAAGGCTACGATAAGTTAGTAGCCGAACTGCAGCGATTGGAAAGCGTAGAGCGTCCCAAGGCCTCCGCTGCCATTGCCGAAGCTCGCGATAAAGGCGACTTAAGTGAGAATAGCGAGTATGATGCCGCGAAAGAGGCACAAGCTCATCTGGAAGACAAAATCAACCAATTGAAGGTGACCATCTCCGAGGCGAAGATTGTAGACACCTCCCGTCTGAGTACAGATTCCGTACAGATTCTGACCAAGGTGGAGATGACTAATCTGACCACCAAAGCGAAGATGTCGTACACCATCGTCAGTGAGAATGAGGCCGACCTCCGTGCCGGTAAGATTTCCATCAAGACTCCGATTGCTCAAGGTCTTCTGGGAAAAAAGGTTGGTGACGAGGTAGAGGTCCAGATTCCCCGCGGTACCATCAAACTACGTATCGAGAACATTAGTATTGCATAACCTATGGATATATTCAGCAAGATTGCAGCAGGGGAGATTCCCAGTTACAAATGTGCAGAGAACGAGGAGTTCTACGCTTTCCTGGACATCAACCCTTTGGTAAAGGGACACACCTTGGTGATTCCCCGTCGTGAAGTAGACTATTTCTTTGATATGGACGATGACGAGTTGGCACGTTATCAGCAGTTTGCCAAACGTGTTGCTATCGCCATCAAAAAGGCATTTCCCTGTCGTAAAGTGGCGCAGGTTGTTCTGGGCCTGGAAGTTGCTCATGCACATATCCATTTGATTCCGATGCAGAGTGAGGCTGATGCCGATTTCCGCAAGGAAAAACTGAAACTCTCGGAAGAAGAATTCAAGGAGATTGCAGCAAAGATTCAAAAAGCGTTTGAATAATTTCAAACGCTTTTTGCTTTAAATATAGTCATCTCCGTATTTCATCTGCACCTCATTGACATATTTCCTTACAAGTGCCGATGAGTCACCTTTCTTGCAAATCAACAGTACATTATCGCTTTCGGCAACGATATAACCGTCAAGACCGTTGATAACGCCCAATCGTCCCTTAGGCAGTTTGATGACATTGTTATGAGAGTCCTCCAGCATTACTTCCGAGTCAACCACCACGTTATCACCCTCTCCCCTACTCAGATACTCATAGAGCGCATGCCACGTACCGAGGTCGGCCCATCCGAAGTCGCAGAGCATGACACACACATGTTCCCCATGCTCCAGTACACCTTGGTCTATTGACAGATTAGGATAAGCAGGATAATTCTCATTGACAAATGCCATCTCTTCCTCAATCGTGATATCACTACGAGTATTGTCGAAACGGTTCAGTACCTCTGGGAATAACTGACGGAAGCACTGGTTCAGAAAACGGGCATTAGACAAAACAATACCTGTATTCCATAGGAATTCCCCACTATCCATGAACATCTGGGCGAAGTCACGCTCAGGTTTCTCCACGAACGACTTCACGGTGCTGATCTTTGCAACCTTAACACGTTTGGGTTGGATGAGTTCTCCCTTTTGGATATAGCCATAGCCAGGCTCTGGCCGAGAAGGGCGCACACCCAGTATCAACAGGTTATCGTGTTGCTCCACAAACCAAAACGCCTCTTCGATATTATCGTAGAAAGCCTCCTCATTCAACACCAATTGGTCACTGGGTGTGACGATGATATTCGCCTCCGGATTTCTGCGACATACTCTCATCGTGGCCCAAGCAACACTTGGTGCTGTTCCACGATTCACAGGTTCAATCATCAGGTTCTCCTCATGGAGGTCAGGCAGTTGTTCCCTGACAATAGGTGCATATTCTTTGTTAGTACAGATAAATACATTCTCTATAGGCAGAACCTTCACAAAGCGATCGAATATCTGTTGCAGTTGTGTACGTCCTGTACCAAAAAAGTCAATAAATTGCTTAGGTTTCTCATCGCGGCTGCAGGGCCATAGGCGTCTACCCTTTCCACCAGCTAAGATAATGCAGTAGTTTTTTTTGTCTATTTCCATAAGATTAGATGGTATCAAATGTGCTACGAAGATACGAAATAATTTTTGACAAAGCAAGAAAAAACAAGAAAAAGATTGTTTTTTGCAAAAAAGTCGGCAATCATTTCTCCATTTCAATTATTATTTGTAACTTTGCACCCGCATTTTGAGCCCAGATGGCGGAATCGGTAGACGCGCTGGTCTCAAACACCAGTGGGGCAACCCATCCCGGTTCGAGCCCGGGTCTGGGTACAAGGCTTAGAAATGCAGAGAGGGTGTGCCAATCATGACACACCCTCTTTTCGTATCCTATTGACAGATTACTTCCCGTACTTCTCCACCGCCTCGTAATAGGTATCGAGACTTCCGATATCAAATCGTCCTGCTGTCATCTTCCAGGCATGGATGGTGGTATGATCTACCATATAATGGGCTAAGTTACCAGGAGCATCCTTACCACAACCGTTCCCTACGGAATGCCGTACAAGGTCTAGGTCCCCTTTACTATATATATAAAAAGGTGGTACTGCCCAATGACTCTTAGGCTCCTGAGGTTTCTCCTCCATGTTCAGCACCTTCATCTGATCGTCAACCACGATGACTCCTGTCCGTTGCAGTTTCTCGATACTCGGCTGTTCATGACACATAATACAGGAAGTGCCCTTCGCCTTGGCAAAGTCGACGAACTCTTGGAAAGAGAAGAATAGCAGATTATCAGCAGCGACGACCAGCATATCATCATTGATATGGAGCTGCTCCATCGCATATAGCAGGTCGCAGACGGCACCGAGACGTGTCTCATTGGTCGATGTACCGTCATCGATAATGGTGATAGGCTTGGTGTAATGCTGTTTTTGTTTCCACTCTTCGAAGATCGATGCAAACTTATGGTTCGTGATGATGACGTGTTCCTTGATGTCAGGAATCCGGTCTATATCGTCGAGCATCCGTCCTAAAATAGTACTCTTGCCTATCTCCAACAATGGCTTAGGAAAGTTCTTCGTCAACTCACCCAATCTCGTGGCATATCCTGCCGCTATCACTACATTTATCATACAAATCTTGCTCCATTATCTGGTTTCACCCAGAAGACCTTGAATGTTTTCTCATACTCAGGGAACTCCTCTAGATAACGTTCCGTTAGTTTCTTCTCTATCTCACCTTTGTAGGCAGGATCGACTATGGCGATACAGGCACCCTTAAAACCAGCACCGCTGAATCTGCCGCCATAGACGCCTGGCAGACTACGCATAATTTCGTAGATCGCTATCAACTCTGGGCTGCCACACTCGTAATTATGAATAGAACTCTCACAGGAGTCAAAAGACAGTTTTCCGAAGAGTTTCAAGTTGCCTGTCTCCCATGCCGTCACGCCTTGACGAACCCGACGGTATTCCGAGTAGAAATGCTCTGCGCGACGGGCAAAACGGGCAGGCATAGCAATACGCGTCTTCTCAAACATCGTCTTGGGGATATCACGCAGGAACGTCTTGTCGAAAGTTTTCAAAGGCTGATCGGTATAAGCCAACATATTCCAAGCAGCCGTCTTACACTCATAGACACGCAGGTTATAGTCGCTGTTCACCAGAGAACGGGTCAGTCCGGAAAAGAAAATGCCAATCTCGAAGTCGGCCATCTCGGGATTCCGTTTGATGATACGGTAGTCGTTGGTGTCACAGTCGAGGAAGAGCAGTCCGTCTTTCTTGCCTAAAGCGATACACGCCTGATCGAGTAGTCCGTTATTCAGTCCGATATATTCCCGTTCTGCCTCTGAGGCTATCTTCACCACCTCAAAAGGTTGTAAGGTAATATCGTTGGCCTTTGCAAATGCCATCACATAAGCAATCAAGACAGCGGCACTGGAAGAGAGACCACCCACGGGTAGTGAACCTTGGAGGACACCCTCTATACCATGCGTCAATTCAAAACGTTTACGCAGGGCAAATTTTGCACCCCGTGCATAGTCGCCCCAATGACGCTCCCGGACCTGTGAAGGCGTATTCACATGAAATTCCACATCACCTTCAAAAGAGCGTGACGACAGTTTGACGAGACTATCCTCCCGTATGTTAAACCACAAGTCGACACCCTTATCGATGGCAAAACCCGTCACCAGTCCGTGCTGGTGATCCACATGAGCGCCTAAGGGACATACCCTATAGGGCGAAAAGATATGATATTGATATTTTTCCATAGTCGAGGGCAAATATACAAAAATAACTGGATATATTTTGTTTTTTAAACATTTTTATCTACCTTTGCCCCCGATTTATCAAGGGGTGCCGTCTGTTGGCGGCTGAGATGATACCCTCTTAACCTGATGCGGTTCATACCGACGTAGGGATGATAGAGTTCAAGAATCAACACAATCCCCTTTATTTTTACATTAAAATTAAAGGAAAAGAAAAAAATGAAAAGATTAGTTCTTTTAGGATTACTGGGTGCCGTCATGACAGCACAGGCAACTGAAGTGAAGTATGACTCCACGAAAGTAGAACAATTACAGGAAGTAGTGGTACAAGGTGTGCGTGCGCAGAAGAATGCCCCGTATGCCATCACCAATATCAAGAAGAAAGAACTCAATGAATTTGCGAAGACAGGCAAAGAACTGCCGTTCCTTTTCTCGCAGACGCCTGGCGTACTGGCGTGGAGTGAGAATGGTATGGGAATAGGAACGACGTATATGCGTATTCGTGGTGCCGGCGACTCGCGTATCAACGTAACGTTAGACGGAGTACCCCTTAACTCACCAGAAGACCAGTGTGTGTTTTGGGCAAATATGAACTCCTACAGCTCGCTGTTGGGAAGTGTACAGATACAGCGTGGCGTGGGAGCCTCAACCAATGGCGACGGAGCCTTTGGCGGAACAGTAGCCCTGTCGTCCGCAACACCCTCTCAACGCCTTGGTGGAGAGGTCAGCTTCTCTTATGGTTCATTTAACACCTTCAACGTGGGAGGAAAGTTCTCTACGGGACTGTTAGGCAACCACTGGATACTGGACGGCGCTTACCATGAGACACATACCGACGGTTTTATACATGGCACCAAAGGGCGTAGCGGTTCGTATTACGGAGGTCTTGCCTACGTGACGGATGGTCTGTCTGTCAGATACAAGAACATCGGTAACTTCGAACGTACAGGACAGGCGTGGAACGGTGTGACGGCAGGTACGAATGACCTGAGTATCATGGACGGTACGTATGGTGCAAAGACAGGCATCAAAGAGTATAAGGACATGTACGACAAGGGGCTGGGTAAATACAACTCGCTGTACGAACAACTGATCATCAACGATGACGGCACCTACACGACGGAGCGCTATAAGATGGCGGACGGCTCTTTCTGGGACAGAACTACGGACAATTTCTGGCAGAACCACAACATCCTTTCTGCTGCGTGGGAAATCAACGACCACTGGACGACGACGGCATCCCTGCACTATACCTACGGCTATGGCTATTATGAGGAGTTCCGCCCGAACAACAAGTTGTCGAAGTTCGGACTGACAGTCAATGACGCCGAGGGAAACTTCATCAAGCGCTCCGACTTCATACGCAAGAAAGGTATGACGCAGCACACCTATGGACTGGTATGGAACGCCAACTACAAGAACGACCACTGGGACATCATCGGTGGAGGGGCGCTGCAGAACTTTGACGGCAACCACTTTGGCCGCATCACCTACGCTGGCAATGAGGTCGTGAGACAGTATCTTTTCTGGCTGCAACATCCTGACGTCAACGACGGAAATACGACTGGAGGTGATGTAGATTTCAAGTACTACGACAGCGACGCCCATAAGTTGGACGGCAATGTCTTTGTGAAGGCAGCTTACCACATTAACGAACAATGGGACGTGTTTGCCGACATCCAATACCGCCATGTAGGCTACAAGACTGACGGCATCAACGACAAGTTCTATGAGGAAGGCAGCAGATACTATAACCACCTGCTCGACATCGACAAGAAGTATGATTTCTTCAATCCCAAGGCAGGCTTCTCTTGGACGTTAGGCAGTCATCGCGTCTATGGCTCTGTAGCGATGAGCCATCGTGAACCCGAACGCAACAACTTCACAGACAACGGCTCCTACCCTGCCCCCAAGGCCGAACAACTGATGGACTATGAACTGGGCTACACCTATACAGGCAGCGACTGGCACATCGGACTGAATGCCTATTATATGGACTATAAGGACCAGTTCGTGCAGACTGGTCTGTTGAGTGACATCGGTGAGAAACTGACGACGAACATCAAGGACTCCTATCGTATGGGACTGGAACTGCAGGCTGGTGTGAATGTCACCCCTTGGCTGACGCTGGAAGGTAATGCTGCGCTGAGCCAGAACAAGATCAAAGACTTCGACGAGGTGGTAGAAGACTGGGACAATGGAGAGACGACGATCCACTACGACAACTCGACACTGGCCTTCTCGCCCTCTGCCATCCTGAATGGTTTCGTGAACTTCCACTGGAAAGGACTTCAGGCCGTATGGCATACCAACTACGTGAGTCGGCAGTATCTGGACAATACGGAAAATAAGGACCGTTCGCTGCCTGCCTATAGCACGTCGAACCTCTCGCTGAATTATACACTGAAACCCAAGAAGATACTGAAGGAATGTGTCTTCGGACTGAGTTTCAACAACCTCTTCAATCGTCGCTACGCTGCCAGCGGATGGGTCTACTCAGCCATCTATGCCAGTGGCGGTCACGACAATGACAACCGCTATTACCAGATTGGCTTCATCCCGATGGCTGGCTTTACGATGATGGGAAATATAACGCTACGCTTTTAAGATAAAAGTGAATAGTGAAAAGTGAATAATTTGCTACCGCCATTATGATAACGGAATTCTTGGCAGCACACTGGTTAGATATGGTGACGACGGTCCTCGGACTGGCGTATATCATTCTGGAGTATAAGGCGAGCCTGTGGATGTGGCTTGCAGGATTTCTGATGCAGGCACTCGGCATCGTGCTCTATTATCAGAAAGGACTCTATGCCGACTGCGGCATGGAGTTCTATTACCTGGCGATGACAGTCTATGGCTATTGGAAGTGGGTTTCAAAGTCCCCTATAGGGGACGACAGGGGGCAGAACAAGTCTTTAGCCATCACCCACTTCCCTAAAAAGGCTATTGGTTATTGGTTATTGATTACAGGCGTCATCTGGACCGTCATCTACTGGCTATTGGTGACCTTCACCAATTCCAATGTACCTGTTGCTGATAGCTTCACCACAGCCTTGAGCATTGTAGGCATCTGGGCATTGGCACATAAGTATCTGGAGCAGTGGTTTGTCTGGATTGCCGTCGACGTCGTTACCTGCATTCTTTATTTCTATAAAGACATCCCCTTCAAGGCCAGTCTTTACGGACTTTACGTCATCATTGCCGTTGCAGGCTACTGGAAGTGGAAGAGAATGATGCAGGCGGATGCCAAATAATATTAATAAATTTGGCGGTTTGTCTGTTTTCCACTACCTTTGCACCAATAAACAAAGTAGAACATGAAAAAGAAACTGATATTACTGGCTGGTGCTGTGGCACTGCTGACTTCGTGTGGTGGTAAACTGGGTGCGCTTTCCGCAGATAACTTTAAAGTTAACCCTAACCCTTTGGAAGCTGAGGGCGGACAGGTGCAGGCAACGATTAACGGAATGTTCCCTGAACAGTATATGAACCGCAAAGCAGTTGTTACCGTAATACCGGAACTGCAATTTATGAAGAATGGTGTGCAGCAGGCTGTCAAAGGTCAGTCTGCCACGTTCCAGGGTGAGAAGGTGATGGGTAACGACCAGACCATTTCCTACCTGTTGGGCGGCCACTATACGATGAAAACGGCTTTCCCCTACGAGGCTGCCATGCAGCAGAGCGAGCTCTACCTGACCTTTGATGCCCGACTGGGCAACAAGGCGGTGAAAGTACCTGCCGTGAAGATTGCCAATGGTGTCATCGCCACCAGTGAACTCTATCACCAGACGGTGAAGAAGGCACAGCCTTGTATGGCACAGGATGCCTTCCAGCGTATCACCGAACAAAAATACAACGCCAACGTGAAGTTCCTCATCCAGCAGGCTGAGTTACGGAAGAGCGAGCTGCAGTCGAACTCCGTTCAGGACTTCGTGAAACTGTTGCAGCAGATTGCCCGTGACCAGGAAGGACTGAATCTTTCGAACGTGGAGATTTCCGCCTACGCCTCTCCAGACGGTGGCTTGAAACTGAATGAGAAACTGGCTAACCAGCGTCAGCAGAATACGGAGAGCTATGTGCGCCAGCAGATGAAGAATGCCAACGTCGAGGGTGGTGTTTCTTCCGAATATACCGCACAAGACTGGGAGGGCTTCCAGGAACTGGTGAAAGCCAGCAATATCCCCGATAAAGACGTCATCCTGCGCGTACTCTCCATGTATCAGGACCCTCAGGAACGTGAACAGCAGATTAAGAATATGAGTCAGGGCTTCAAGGAACTGGCTGACGGTGTGCTGCCCGAACTGCGCCGTGCTCGCATGACCATCAACTACGAGGTCATCGGACGTGACGACGATCAGATTCTGGAGCAATACAAGAAAGACGCCTCCAAGCTGAGTGTCGAGGAACTGCTATACTTCGCCTCTATCGCTACTACGGATGCCGAGAAGGAAGATATCCTGAAGACGACTGCCCGACTGTATGCACAGGACGGACGTGCCTATAGCAACCTCGGCGCCCTTGCTATGCAACAGGGGAAGAACGAAGAGGCCAAGCGCTATTTCCAGCAGGCTCAGGGAATCCAGCAATTACCTGAGACGAGTGCAAATCTCGGACTCATTGCCCTCCAGGAAGGCGATACACAGCATGCAGAGAACCTGATTGCCAAGTCGGCTGGTGCTTACGGACTGGCAGAGGCCTTGGGTAACCTGCATCTGGCACAAGGCAACTACGCCCTCGCCCAGCAGGACTTCGGCTATCGCCCCAGCAACAGTGCCGCCCTTGCCCAGCTTCTGAACAAGGACTACGCTCGTGCGCAGCAGACCTTGAAGAATATCAAACAGCCCGATGCAATGACCGATTATCTTGCCGCTATCGTACAGGCTCGTCAGGAGAACTACGATGCCGCAGCCTCTTTCCTGCGCAGTGCCTTGCAGAAAGACCCGTCGCTGAAGAGCTATGCCGACAAGGATCTGGAACTGAAGAAGGTAAACAAATAGGATGGGAATGAGGCGGTTGGCTTTAAGCTATTGGCTATTGGCGGTCGGCTGTCTGCTGTTAGGCAGTTGCGGTCCTGAGGGTGACAAGTTCCACTTGTCAGGACGACTGCGTAACATCAACCAGGGTGAATTCCTGCTCTACAGCCCCGATGGCGGTCTGGTAGGCATTGACACCATCAAGGTGCGCGATGGCCGTTTTGCCTACGAGAAGGAGATACGCAAAGACGTCACCCTGATGCTTGTCTTTCCGAACTTCAGCGAACAGGTTATCTTTGCAGCTCCTGGCGAGGAAGTGACGATCAAGGGCGATGCCACCCACCTGAAGGAGGTTTCCATCAAGGGAACGGACGAGAACGAGGAGTTGACAAAACTGCGTATGCGCATCAACAAGCTCACACCGCCAGAGATTCCTGCAGCCATCGCCCAGTTTATCGAGGAGAATCCCACTTCCATCATCAGCACCTACTTGCTCAACAAATACTTCGTGTCGGCAAAGACCCCCAACTATGCGGAAGGGCAACGGCTGACCGCCTTGATGCTCAAGGCGAATCCAGATAATGGGCATTTGCGTAAACTGGAGAAGCAACTCGAGGGACTGAAGAACGGTAGGCTACAGACGAGTCTGCCTGCCTTCTCCGCCACCGACATCAACGGGCAGAAGGTCAACAGCAGTCTTCTGAAAGGGAAGACCGGAGTCATCACCACATGGGCCTCATGGAACTACCAGAGCCTGGATATCCAGCGGAAACTACGCAAGCTTCAGAAGAAATATCCTGATAAGCTTGCCCTTATCAGTATCTGTCTGGATGGCGACAAACGAGAATGCCGCAAACGTGCTGAGCGCGACTCTATGCTATGGTCGGTAGTCTGCGACGGTCAGATGTTCCAGACCCCTGTTGTCCAGCAACTGGGACTGTTTGAGATGCCCGCCATTGTCATTGTCGACAAACAGGGAAAGATCGTTGCCCGTGAAATCGAGCAGAACAAGGTAGAGAGCGATATCGAAAAGTTCCTAAGATAATTGGACGTCTGGCTCAAAGAGCACAACCTCCCCTTTCTTTAACGACTGCGGCACATCGATGAGCCGCTGATTACTGCTGCCTCGGAACAGCAGGCTTTCATCACGTAATGACTTGATGAAAGGTCCGTCCACCAATACGTCAATCAGTTCCAACAATTGTCGGTGACGAGGATTGTTGACCAAGGTCTCGAAAGTAAACCCCGTAAAACACCAGATATCCTTATGGGTTCGTTCCCGGATAGCCCGTGCCAGTTCGGCAAATCCCTCAGGCTGATACATCGGGTCTCCCCCTGAGAATGTCACGTTGGCATAGGGGTCGGCTTCGATGATGCGCATGATTTCCTCCGTAGACATCGGATGACCGCCGCTGAAATCCCACGACTGGGGATTATGACACCCCGGACAGGCATGACGGCAACCAGCACAATAGATAGAGGTCCGGAATCCCGGACCATCTACCATCGTATCTTCTATAATGTCTAATACAGAAATCATCTAGAACAGATTCTGCTGCTGGGAGCCTTCGATGTGCGTCACGCGGTCGTTGAGCTCACAGAGCTTGCCGTGATTCCAACGGTCGGTGGTACCCACCAGATAGCCTGTAATACGCTGCAGCTTGTCGATATTGGTACTGCCGCACTTCGGACAAACCTCCAATGTCGGAGAAGCATTCTCGTAACCGCAGTCCATACAGCGGTTGCGGTTATGGTTCACACTGCCGTAACCCATGTTCAGCTGGTCCATCATATCAACAACGCTCATGATGACCTGCGGATTGTGTGTGGCATCACCGTCTATCTCCACGTAGAAGATGTGTCCGCCACGCGTCATCTCGTGATACGGCGCCTCAATTTCCGCCTTGTGGCGTGCACTACATTTATAATAGACGGGCACGTGGTTCGAATTGGTGTAGTAGTCGCGGTCCGTTACACCCGGTATCACACCAAATTCCTTACGGTCCTTCTTCGTGAACTTACCGCTCAGGCCCTCTGCAGGCGTAGCCAACACACTGTAATTATGGTGATAGCGCTCGCAGAAATCGTTCACGCGCTCACGCATGTAGCTGATAATCTTCAGTCCAAGTTCCTGTGCCTCAGCACTTTCACCGTGATGCTTGCCCGTGAGTGCCACCAAACATTCTGCCAGTCCGATGAAACCGATACCCAGCGTACCCTGATTGATCACGCTCTCGATAGTGTCCGTGGGACCCAGCTTATCCGCACCAACCCACAAGCTCTTCATCAGCAGCGGGAACTGCTTGGCAAAGGCCGTCTTCTGGAACTGGTAGCGGTCGTCCAACTGCTTGGCAGCCACCTCCAGCATGTTGTCCAGCTTAGCAAAGAACATATCAATACGCTTCTGCTGGTCTTTTTCCTCCATACACTCGATGGCGAGTTTGACGATATTGATGGTGGTAAACGACAGGTTGCCGCGTCCAATGCTCGTACGGGGTCCGAAACGGTTCTCAAACACACGCGTGCGGCATCCCATTGTAGCCACCTCGTGAATGTATCGCTTCGGGTCGTCAGCACGCCAGTCGGGGTCCTGATTGTACGTCGCGTCAAGGTTCAGGAAGTTGGGGAAGAACCTGCGTGCCGTCACCTTGCAAGCCAACTGGTACAGGTCGAAGTTGCGGTCTTCGGGCAGATAGTTCACACCACGCTTCTTCTTCCAGATCTGGATGGGGAAGATGGCCGTCTCGCCACCTCCTACCCCTTCGTAGGTCGACAGCAGGATTTCACGCATCACGCAACGACCCTCTGCCGAGGTGTCCGTACCGTAGTTGATACTGGAAAAGACCACCTGGTTACCGCCACGCGAATGGATGGTGTTCATATTGTGGATAAAGGCCTCCATCGCCTGGTGTACGCGACCGATCGTCTTGTTGATGGCATGCTGCTGGGCACGTTCCTTACCCTGCAGTCCGTCCAGCGGCTTCTTGATATAGTCCATCAGGGGCTCGTCGTACAAGTCCTTATAATCAGCACCGTTCAGGTCTTCCAGTGCTTTCAGCTCCTCGATATAGGTCAGGCGCACGTAAGGTGCCAAGTAGAAGTCGAAGGCAGGAATGGCCTGACCACCGTGCATCTCGTTCTGACAGCACTCCATCGAGATACAGGCCAACACCGAGGCGGTCTCAATGCGCTTGGCAGGACGACTGGCTCCGTGGCCGGCAATGAAGCCCTGTGTGAGGATATTGTCCAACGGATGCTGTACGCAGGTCAGCGACTTCGTGGGATAGTAGTCCTTGTCATGGATGTGCAGGTAGTTATGCTCCACGGCGTCACGGCTCTCCGGCGACAACAGATAGTCGTCGACAAAGGGTTTCGTGGTCTCTGAGGCAAACTTCATCATCATGCCTGCCGGCGTATCGGCATTCATGTTCGCATTCTCACGAGTCACATCATTGTTCTTGATGTTCACAATGTCCAGGAACACGTCACGCGTCTTGGCCTTACGGGCAATAGAACGCTGGTTACGATAAGCGATGTAACGCTGGGCAACATCCTTGCGGGCACTCTTCATCAGCTCCACCTCGACGGCATCCTGAATCTCCTCCACCGTCATCTGCGAATTGCCCTTGGCGGCAATACGGTCGGTGATGGTCTGCAGCAAGCGCTCGTCTTCTCCCTTATCGGTATGGAGCATGGCCTTGCGGATGGCCGCCATGATTTTCTGTTCGTTAAAACCCACAATGCGCCCATCGCGCTTTACGACTGTTTGTATCATAGTATAATAATGTTTTAGTGTAGTGAATATTCTTGTTTAAAAGGATTTGCAATAGCAACGGTGGCGACGGTGCTGGATGGCCTCCAGATACTGCCACTGGCCGCGCATATGCTCGTTGGACTCCATCTGGGGCATCGCTTCTGCCCACTTGAATCCGTAACGCTGGAACCACTGGATAAGGTCGTCGAAGATCAGGGAATTGGCTCCCTTGGCGCGATACTCCGGCAATACCCCTATGAGCAACAGGTCCACCACCTCCGTCTTGTGCCATTTCAGCACTTTCAGGATATGCCACCAGCCGAAGGGGAACAGCCTGCCGTCACGCGTCTTCCGCAGCGCCTGGTTGAACGACGGGAAGGTGATACCGAAGCCCACCATCTTATGCTCGGGGGTGTTCCAGTCCTCAATGGCAGTCACCAGATTCAGGTCAGCCACCTTGATATACTGGTCCACCAGCTGCTGAATCTGTTTGTCGGAGAGCTGGGAATAGCCATACAGGTCCTTGTATGTGGCGTTGATGATATCGAAAATCTCCCTGCCCTTACCTTCTTTGAGCAGCTCATGACGCGTGAACTTACGCACCTGCAGGTTATAGCGACTCCGGATCATCTCGGCTATCTTATGGAACTTGTCGGGCACCTTCTCAGGCACCTTGACGCGGTACTCCATGTAGTCGTTGTCTTTCTCAAAGCCGCCCAGCTGCTCGATGTGCTGCACATAGTAGGGATAGTTGTAGTTGATATATATCGTGGCTTCCTGGTCGAATCCCTCGATGAGCAGTCCCTCGCGGTCCATGTCCGTAAAGCCCAGCGGTCCGGCTATCTCCGTCATTCCCTTCGCTTTGCCCCATGCCTCCACCTTTTCTATCAAGGCGCGGCATACCTCGGCATCGTCGATGAAGTCAAGCCATCCGAAACGCACCTGTTTGCGCTGCCAACGCTCATTGGCTCGGTGGTTGATGATGGCAGCTACGCGCCCCACCATCTTCCCGTCACGAAACGCCATGAAATAGTCGGTCTCGCAGAACTCAAAACAAGCATTCCGGTCGTGCCTCAGCGTATTCATCTCGTCCGAATAGAGAAACGGGACAGCCTGCGGACAGTCGCGATACAAGTCATAATGGAACTGGACGAATTGTTCCAGGTCCTTCTGATTTTCAACGGTTCTGAACGTTATTGTTTCCATAGTACCCCGACCGAGAATCGAACTCGGAACTAAGCTTTAGGAGAGCCTTGTTATATCCATTTAACTATCAGGGCTGATCAATATGCCTGCAAAGGTACAAATTTTAATTCATAATTCATCATCCGTAATTCATAAAATTTGCGTACCTTTGCAAAAACATTTAAAAAAAGATTATGGGAAAATTAGTCATTAACTCGTACGACGAGTTTGCCGCCCATTTGGGCGAAGAGTTGGGAGCCTCTGAATGGCTCCAGGTAGATCAGGAACGCATCAATCTGTTTGCAGATGCTACCCTCGACCACCAGTGGATTCACGTCGATGTAACCCGCGCCCAGCAAGAGAGCCCCTACAAGAGCACTATCGCCCACGGCTATCTCACGCTCAGCCTGCTGCCTTATATGTGGGACCAAATCATCGAGGTCAACAACATCAAGATGCTTGTCAACTACGGCATGAACGAGATGCGCTTCGGACAGCCCGTCATCACGGGCAGCCGCATCCGCCTGGTCACCCAGCTGCATGCCATCCAGAACCTCCGCGGCATCTGCAAGGCCGAAATCAAGTTCAAGATCGAGATTGAGGGACAGCGCAAGCCCGCCCTCGAAGGCATTGCCGCCTTCCTCTACTACTTTAACTAACAGAAACTAACAGAAGAAGCCTGGGCAATCGCTCAGGCTTCTTTTCTTTATTCTGCTGTTTGAGCGAATCAAAAGAGTCACTTGATTCACTCTTTTAAGAATTTCGGATATCATTTCCCGCTATTCTGAATATTTGCCCAAGGGCATAATTCGGCATAGTTCTCATCCATGACCATATCCGTTGGTGGCCCGATGGGACTGTCTTGGCTATAATAGAGGTGCCGTCCAGAATGGATCAGTTCGTCGGAATCGACACCTGGCTCACCAAGTTGACTCCATATTTCCGCATTTATCTCATAAAGATGATAATCACCTCGCCACGATGTCTGTGCCGTGTAGAGGTTGCGTTCTTCATCATAACAGGCTTTCCAGCCCAATCCTTTCTTTAATTGCATCATGTCCTTTTAGTTATTTATCTAATTACAAATATTAGGCTTATCGAGTACAAATATACAAAAAGGATTGAGATTTTGAACGAAAATCCTCACAAAACTTGCACAAAACTTGCGCAAAACGGGCTAAGTGTGAGTATAGAGTCAACCTTTTCAGTAAACGACTGTTGGAATCTTTGCGCATTTTAATGGAAAACAGACCCCAAAGATCCCGATGAAACCGATGATTTTTGAGTGCCATACATACTTTTGTTGCAGTTGCTGCAGTGCTGCAGTTCCAAAATAGGTTATACGAAGTCAAAAAAATATTCTATATTTATATATTATAATATATATAAATATAGGAGTATTTTCAGGGTATGGAATAGCTTCTCGAGAACTGCAGCACTGCAACACTGCAGCGCTGCGAGAGCGAGTGGAAAAATATATTAGCAGGGAATGAAAAATTTCTGGGAAAACATTCGTAGACCGCAATGAAATTTTATTACCTTCGCATTGTCGATGAAAAGATGGAATTGAGCGCGCAAGGCGGAAAAAAATTATTTTCAGGTGCACCAGGATTTTCGCTCTGCCCAGCGCGCAAAAAGTTACCTTACCTGCTTGACAGAAGCCCATCTTGGAAGACGAAGCGTTCTTTGATATATTTATTTACATTTTACAACCTCGACTTTCGCAAGTAAAACTTGCTCAGTCTTTAGAGGTGAGTGGTGAGAGGTAAGAGAATAGACGTGAGGGAGAAAAGAAAAAGCCCGAGCGTGATGCCCAGGCTTTTCTATATCACCATCAGGTGTGTCTTATTTTGCGTCTTCTACGTCGTTCTCACGGATGGTCTTACCCATAACGAGGAAGGCTGTAGGAGCAGCGATGAAGATAGACGACAGGGTACCGAAGATGACACCGAGGATCATGGCGAACGAGAAGCTGCGGATAGAGTCACCACCGAGGATGAAGATACACAGCAAGACGATCAGCGTGGTCACTGAGGTGTTGATGGTACGAGCCAGCGTCTGGTTCAGAGAACCGTTGAACAGGCTCTGACGGTCGCGCTTAGCATACAGGTTGAAGTTCTCACGGACACGGTCGAAGACCACCACCTTATCGTTGATGGAGTAACCGATCACCGTCAGGATAGCACCGATGAACGTCTGGTCGATCTCCAGTGACATCGGAACCCAGCCCCACAATACGGAGTAGAAGCCGATGACGATGAGGGCATCGAGTGCCAGAGCGATGATAGCGCCGACGGAGTATGCGAAGTTGCGGAAACGCACGAGGATGTAGATGAAGATGGCTACCAGGGCGATGATGACGGAGATGATAGCACCGTAGGTGATATCCTTAGCCACTGAAGGACCCACCTTCGCAGAACTGATGATGGAACCGCCCTCGCGGACATCGGGGTTCTTAAAGGCATCAACACTGGCCTGGTTTACGAGACCTGCCTTCTTCAAGGCGTTGTAAAGGATGGTCTCAGCCTTATCGTCAACCTGTGGGTTGTTGGACTCGATATCCCAGTTGGTAGAGATACGAACGGTCTTACCATCGGTACCGAGGGCGATGACGCTGGTGTTAGCCTCCTTGCCTGCATTCTCGCCAATGGTATTGACGAAGGCGCCTGCAAGCGTGGTACGAACCTGCTCAACGGGAACTTCCTTGTCGAGGGTCACCACGTAGTTACGACCACCAGTGAAGTCAATGCTCTGGCTCAGTCCACGAACAGCGAAGCTGACGATGAACAGGATGGCAGCGATGCCCCAGATGGTGAATGACTTCTTGTACATACCCATGAAGTTGAACTTGGTGTTCTGCATCATGTTGCGAGAGTAAGCGGTAGAGAACGTGAGGTTCTGCCACTTGTCCTTCTTCATCTTGGCATCGTAGATCAGACGGGTCATGAAGACGGCGGTGAAGAACGATACGCAGATACCGATCATCAAGGTCGTGGCGAAACCGCGGATAGGACCTGTTCCGAAGACGTACAGGATGATACCGGTAATCAACGACGTGAAGTTAGAGTCGAAGATAGCGGAGAAGGCATTCGAGTAACCGAGGTTCAGCGATTCCTTCACGGTATGTCCCTTGCGGAGCTCTTCCTTGGTACGCTCGTAGATAAGCACGTTGGCATCCACAGCGGTACCCAGCGTCAGCACGATACCTGCGATGCCCGGCATCGTCAGAGCTGCCTGGAACGAGGTAAGGATACCCAGCGTGAAGAACAGGTTGAACAGCAGTGCCATATTGGCCAGCATACCTGGGATGAAGCCGTACAGCATCACCATGTAGATCATCAGCAGCACGAAGGCTACGACGAACGAGATGACACCCTGCTTGATGGACTGTGCACCGAGTGACGGACCAACGACCTCTTCCTGGACGATACGGGTAGGAGCCGGCATCTTACCAGAGTTCAGCGTGTTGGCAAGGTCCTTGGTATCCTCGATGGTGAAGTTACCCGTAATCTGCGAGTTACCACCGTCAATCTGGGTGAGGATACGTGGAGCACTATAAACGGCATCGTCGAGGACGATAGCTACGCCACGACCGATGTTCTGCTTCGTAATCTGACTCCAGCGGCGAGCACCGTCAGAGTTCATCTGCATGGATACACAAGGATGACCCATCTGGTCGAACTCGTCCTTGGAATTGGTAATCACGTCACCCTCCAGCGGAGCACGGCCGTTGGGCTCAGTAATCTTCAGAGCATAAAGGGCAAAGATATCACCCTTGGTATTTCCTTCTCCGAAGTCCTCAGCCTTAGCACCCCAGCGAAGCTTACACTCAGCGGGAAGAATCTGGCGGGCGATATCGGAATAGATGACCTTGTTGACGTCAGCAGTATCGCGGGCATTGGCATAGCCGACGATAGCCAGACCCTGTGGAACGGGCTGGAAGACGGCAAACAACGGGTTCTGCTTCAGTGCCTCAGCCTTAGCCTTGGCATCGCCAGCCTTGTCGTTCTTCTTGGCAAGCTTAGCAGCAAAGTCGCTGGTAGCAGCCTTTGTGGTATCAACAGCTGCAGAATCGACGACAGCAATGGTATCTGCCTTCACTTCCTCGGCCTCACCACCAGTAGCAGCGTACTTCTGGTTCAGCTGAGAGAGCAGCGGAGCAATCTCCTGAGAGTTATAGGTCTCCCAGAACTCCAGGTTTGCAGAACCCTGCAACAACTTACGGACACGCTCAGGCTCCTTGATACCAGGCATCTCCACCATGATGCGTCCGCTCTGACCCTCCAGTTTCTGGATGTTAGGCTGAACGACACCAAACTTATCGATACGGTTGCGGACAACGTTGAAAGAGTTATCAACGGCAGACTGTACCTCAGCACGGATGGCACGCTCCACCTCAGCATCGGTGCTGTTGGTGCTTACCTTACCCTTCATCTGCTGGGTAGCGAAGACGGCTGCCAAGGGACGGCCGTTGCTGTTCTGCTTCCAATACTTGATAAACAGGGAAATGAAGTCGCTCTGACTGGTTTCCTCTTCTTTCTTAGCCTCTTCCATTGACTTCTTGTAGGCGGCATCCGTCTTGTGGTCAGCCAGTACATCGACAACGTCGGGTACAGACACCTCAAGAATCACGTTCATACCACCTTTCAGGTCAAGTCCGAGACCAATCTCCATCTCGCGGCACTGCTTGAACGAATAGATTCCGCAGTACACTTTCTCGTTCATGATCGAGTCAAGATACTCCTGACCAGCCTCCTCCGTCATAGCTGCTGCCTTGTTCTCATGGTAGCGAGTCACGAACGAGAAGGAAAGGTAGAAGCAGCAGACCAGAATCAGAACTACTGCAATAAACTTTACAATTCCTTTGTTTTGCATTTTGTTTGTTATATTATTTTAATTTATGATTCCGCATTTTTAGCCTGCAAATATACTTATTTTTCTCCACTTGGCGAAATTTATCAAGGATTTTCGTACTTTTTTCAGTGATTTCCACCTATTTTTAACCAACAAACGACAGGATAATGGTCGCTGGCGTCTATTTTACTGTCCACCATACAGTTATAAGGCTGGATATCGGAAGAACAGAAAATATGGTCGATACGGAAGTAGAATCCTTTCTGAAAATATGACAAACCAAGACCTCTTCCGCTCTCCACGAAACAGTCGCGCAACGACTGGGCGATGTGGTGATGGGCGAAGGAAATAGGGTTGTCGTTGAAGTCGCCACAGAGGATGATGGGATATTGCGAATGCTCGTCCACATAGCGGCGTACAGCCTCAACCTGACGGGCACGTTTTGAAGCAGACTCAGCCAGGGTGACCAGCAGTTTCTTTGATTCCTGGCGGGCGGTATCGCCCTTCATCTCACCCTGGATAATCTCCTTGTATGTCTCACGATCTTCCGTGGAGAGATGGGTAATCTCAAAGTGGTTGTTGATGACCAGAACCGTGTCCTCGCCGACTTGCAGATACCAGGCTGCACTGCCGTTACCCGCTGAGGGATAAGGGATTCGCTCCCTGCGCAGGATGGGGAAACGGGTATGGATACCCACTCCGTTCGACGGGGTTTCTTGCCCAAACTGAATGGTGTCGTTATAGGCGAATTTCTTCTCATAGTACTTGAAGCAATAACGCCGCCAGGTGTCTATATCTTCCTGCAGACAGACGATATCAGGGTCCTCGCTGAACAGGTATTCGCAGACCTTCTCAAAGCCCTGCTCGTACTTGTAGTTGCCACCATAGGCGCAGACATTATAGCTGATGACCTTGATGGCACCCTCTGGGATCTCGGACGACCGCAGGTTGAGCGGCATATATATATGGATAGGTACGTATGCGAGGAGATAACCCAGGACGGGAATCCATATCATCCGGAACTTGAAGACAATCCAGAAGCACAGGAAGGCAAGGTTGACCAACAGGAAGAAGGGAAACGTCATACCGACACACGAGAAGACAGGGTGCTCGGCAGGGTTCAGACAGTCGGAATAGCCCGTCAGACACATCACGATGATGGTCACGATATTCGCTCCTGCCATCATCTGGATGGTAAATTTCTTCAGTTGCTTAATCAATTCTCCCGACTTTGGTCAAACAACTTCTTCTTCTCCTCCTTCGTCAGGCTGTCGTAGCCACTCTTCCGAATCTTATCGAGAATGGCGTCAATCTCTTCCTGATTCTTACGCCTGGGCTTCGGAGGCTCCTCCGTGTAACGGGGCTCCTCATCAGGATCGTCCACCCAGCGACGACGGTCAGAAGCCTGTTTCCGCTCGTCGAAACGGCGCTTCATATTGTCGAAGAACTCCTGTCCGCGGTTGCGTCCGAAACGGTTGCTGGACTCTGGATGCTTCTTCCAATAGCGTATCATGATAAAACCGAAGAGCATACCGCCCAAGTGGGCCGTATGGGCAACACCGTCGCCAGGTCCGCTAAGGGCAGAGAACAGTTCGATGGCAATATAGCCTACCACCAGCCACTTCGCCTTGATGGGAAAGGGGAAGGGGATGATGAACAAGCGCTCGTTGGGGAAAATCATTCCGAAGGCGAGCAGGATGGCATAGACGGCACCCGAGGCACCAATGGTCGTCCAAAGGTTCAGGTAGTCGGCCGTCATCATCAAAGTACCACCCAGATTGACCCGTTCAAAGGTGTCCAGTCCCAATGCCACATAATTAATATACTGGGCTATTTCCTGCACTAATCCGGCTCCGATTCCACACGAAATGTAATAAAAAAGGAATTTCTTGGGTCCCCATACCCGTTCCACTACCGCACCAAACATCCAGAGGGCAAACATATTGAAAAAGATATGCGTAAAGCCTCCATGCAGGAACATATACGTCACGAGCTGGTAGATCTGGAAATCATTCGCCATAAAGAAATGGAGGCCCAGCATCGAATTCAGATCGATGCCGCTCCGTCCCAAAACCCATGTTGCTACAAATGCCAGGAAATTGACAATGAGCAGGTTCTTGGTCATCGTTGGTATGCTATTCATCTGCTTACTTATACTATTTGACGATTCACCATTTACGATTTATTTCAAACAACGTCATTACCGTCGTTTACGGCGCAAAATTACGAAAAATATCTGTTTTTAGGCACAAAAATGGGGGTAATAGCACTTTTTTTCAAAAAAAATCGCATTTTTTTCACAAAAATGTTTGTTTTCTAAATACTTTCTCCTATATTTGCAGTGAATTCAAGTAAAAACCTTACTTTACACTATTAATAATTTTAATTTAAAACAAACAATTATGAACAAGACAGAATTAATTGAGAAGATTGCAGCCTCTGCAAAACTGACTAAGGCTGATTCAAAGAAGGCACTTGACGCTACTATCGAGGCTATCACCGCTGCTCTGAAGAAGGGTGACAAGGTTCAGCTCGTTGGTTTCGGAACTTTCGCAGTTACTAAGAAGCCTGCTCGCGAGGGTATCAACCCTGCTACCAAGCAGAAGATTAAGATTGCTGCCAAGAAGGTTGCTAAGTTCAAGGCTGGTGCAGAGCTTGCAAAGGTTGTAAACAAATAATTTTTGTCAAGAAAATTTTAAAGGCTCCCTGATTGGGGAGCCTTTTTTGTTATACTTGATCCGATGAGGTATCAGGGCTGCTTACCAATGTAAGCCAGAATACCACCATCGACATACAGCACGTGGCCATTGACGGCATCAGAGGCATGTGAGGCGAGGAATACTGCGGGGCCACCGAGTTCCTCTGGATCGAGCCAGCGTCCGGCAGGTGTCTTGGCACAGATGAAGCTGTCAAACGGATGACGGCTGCCATCGGACTGCTTCTCACGGAGAGGAGCGGTCTGCGGGGTAGCGATATAACCCGGGCCGATACCGTTACACTGGATGTTATACTCACCATACTCTGAGCAGATGTTACGAGTCAGCATCTTCAGACCACCCTTAGCAGCGGCATAGGCCGATACGGTCTCACGACCCAACTCGGACATCATGGAGCAGATATTGATGATCTTACCCTCACGACGCTCCATCATCTCGGGCAGAACGGCTGCACTGACGATGTAGGGAGCTACGAGGTCGACGTCGATGACCTGCTGGAACTCAGCGCGCTTCATCTCATGCATGGGAATGCGCTTGATGATACCTGCGTTGTTCACCAGAATGTCAATCTGACCAACCTCAGCGTGAATCTTCTCTACGAGAGCCTTGACGGCGTTTTCGTCAGTCACGTCGCAAACGTAACCCTTCACGTTCGTGATACCTGCCTCCTTGTAGTTGTTGAGTCCACGTTCCAGGGCAGCCTCGTTGATGTCGTTGAAGATGATGTTCTTAATGCCGGCAGCTACGAAAGCTTTGGCAATGTTGAAACCAATTCCGTAAGACGCACCGGTAATCCAGGCGTTCTTACCTTCCAATGAAAAAATGTTTGCCATAATTGTACTTGATTTTGTTTTATAATAGATTAATAATCAGTATTCCAGAATCAGCGACTGGCGGGGACGCATCGTCAGGTCTTTGGAAAGGTCGTAATAGCGTCCTGTCAGGATGTCTTTTGCCCGTTGAGTGTCTCCTATGACTTCGGCATAGCGCTTCACCTGCATGGTAGCCGGCTTGCTCGTTCCGTTGAGGATGGTGAGGGCTGTCTTGCCCTGATACTGACGGGCGATGACATAGATACCGTCATAAGGGATGAACTGGGTCTGCTTGCCTTTGGAGATGACGGGATTGCCTTTTCTCCATTGCAGCAGCCGACTGGTCCATTGGAACATCTGCTGTTCTGCCTTCGTACGTCCTTCTTTGGTGAAGGCATTATGGGTGTCGCCAGGGAAGCCGCCAGGGAAGTCCTTACGCACGTTACCGTCAGTCACCTCCTTGGTACCATTCATCAGGATCTCCGTACCATAATAGAGCTGAGGGATGCGGTTGACGGTCAACAACAACGCAAGTGCCTGTTTGAGTACCAGCGAGTCGCAACCATTACCCAGGAAACGGTCGGTATCGTGATTGTCGATAAATGCCATTACAGAAGACGGATTCGGATAGAGATAGTCATAGACAAAGGAGTTGTAGATGCGGTTCAAGCCGTTCCACCAGGGGTCCGTCTCCTCATTCTTTGCCTGCGAGAGTTTGTCGAAGAACGAGAAATCCATAACGGTCTTCAAATAACTGTTCTCCGCAGAGAGCTTACTGTCTTTCTGCCAGGAAGCCGTATAGGCAGGCTCTGTGACCCACGTCTCTCCTACTGTATTGAAGTTCGGATATTCCTCGTCGAGTTCTTTCATCCAGCGAGCCATCCCCTTCGCATCGGCATATGGATAGGTATCCATACGAATACCGTCGATGCCCACCGTCTCTATCCACCATATTGAGTTCTGGATAAGATAGGTCATCACATGCGGATTACGCTGGTTCAGGTCTGGCATCGTGGGTACAAACCAACCGTCAACAGTCTCCTTCAAATCAATTTTCGAGGCATAGGGATCCTTGACGGGGGTAAGTTTGTAACTGGTCTGCAGGAAACTCTTGGTAGGATTGCTGGTTCCTCCAGACTCCACCAGCCACTCAGGCAGGTTGAACCAGTCTTTCGTTGGCATATCAGCCACCCAAGGGTGTTCAAAACCACAATGGTTGAAAATCATATCCATGACGATTTTCAGCCCTTTCTGGTGGGCAGCATCCGCCAGTCGGCGGTAGTCTTCATTACTGCCGAAACGGGGGTCTACCTTATAATAATCTGTGGTGGCATAACCGTGATAGGTGCTGAACCCATTGTCGTTGTCAGGAGAGTTGTTCTCCAAGACAGGCGTGAACCAGAGTGCCGTCACTCCCAATTCCAGGAAATAGTCCAGATGATCACGAATACCTTCCAAATCGCCCCCATGACGGAGGGAGGGCTGACTGCGGTCCTCCTTATAGGTATTCATTCCCTTGATTTGTGCGGGATGATGGGCACCTTGTGCAAAGCGGTCAGGCATAAGCATATAGAGGACATCGGCATTGGTGAAACCCTTCCGCTTGTCGCCAGCCATCTCACGCTCCTTGAGCTGATAGCTTACCTCTGACTTCTTACCTTTAACATCAAACTTCAAGGTCATCGTACCCGCTTTCGCCCCCTTCAGGTTCATATAGACCAATAGGTAATTGGGCGAGTCAAGATGCACGACACTATCGATACGGGCTCCAGGATAGTCGGTTGTCACCTCCTGTACCGTAGCGATATCCTTGCCATAGACCATCAGCTGCAGTTGAGGGTTCTTCATACCTACATACCAGTCGGTAGGGTCTATTCTGTCTATTTTCACTTTTGCACTCATTCCTACTATTTGCAACGCAAGGAACATTAGGATTATTGTCCGTTTCATAAGCTGTCTCCTTCTTTTTGTTCATTCATATACTCTCGTGGTGACATGCCGTAGAACTTCTTGAAAATGGTCGAGAAAGAGGCAGCATTGTTAAAGCCGCAGGCATACATCACCTCCGTGATATTCATATTATGGCTTGCCAGAAGATTGGCTGCCTGTTTCAGGCGGATATTACGGATGAAGTCGTGAGGTGTCTGTCCAGTTAGCTCCTTCATCTTACGATGCAGGTGAACACGACTGATTCCCACTTCCTCTGCAATGGCATCGACGCTCAAATCTGCATTTCCGATGTTCTTGTTGATGACCGCCATGATACGATCCAGCAACTTGTCGTCAGGAGATGTCATCTGCACTTCTTCCACCTTCTGTTCTAACTGGTCGTTACGTCCATATTTCAGGCGTAGCATATGGTGGGTATGGATAAGATTGATAATACAACGTCGCAGGATATCCATGTTGAAGGGTTTGACGATATACGCATCAGCACCCGATTCAAGGCCTTCCAACTGGTCTTCATCACGATTCTTTGCCGTTAACAGAATGACAGGAATATGGCTGGTGCCAGGATTACCTTTGACCTTAGAACAGAGCGCATTACCATCCATCTCCGGCATCATGATATCAGAAATCAACAAGTCGGGTACGGATTTCAAAAGCTCCGTCAGCGCCACCTTACCATTCTCGCAACCGATGACCTTATAGTCGTCAGACAGTTCCTGGACGAGGTAGTCACGAATCTCACTATCATCCTCCGCAATGACAATCGTCTGTTGGCGACTTGCCTTCGGTAATTCTTGCGCGATGGGTGCAGCAACGTCATGTTCTTCCTCAGTCTCAAACAGACTGGTGGTCTGAGTCGCCTCTTCCATTTCCGTCACAATCTCCTCTGGTTTCAGGTGATCTTTACCCATAGGAATCTTCACGACAAACTCACAGCCCTCACCGTCTTTGTTGTTATGCGCTGATATCGTACCATGATGCAGTTCCACCAGAGAACGGGTGAGGTCGAGTCCGATACCCGTACCCACCTTACGGTCGTTGACAGTGGATGGCGACTGGTAGAAACGCTCAAAGATGCGTTCCAGCTTGTCTTCTGGAATCTTCTCTCCATTATCATATATCCTAATGGTGGCTTGATGGCCGTCATGGGTGATACCTATATGGATGACACCACCTGTAGAAGTAAACTTAAACGCATTGGAGAGGATGTTCACAATCACCTTGTCGAAATTGTCACGATCAATCCATATAGGCAGCTCCAGTGCGTCATGCTCGTAGGTGAACTGGATATTCTTCGCCTTTGCCTGTTGGGTAAAGAGCGTATAGATATCCCCCACGAAACTGATGAGGTCAGTCTCACGCATACGCATCTGCATCTGTCCCTTGTCAATCTTCCGCAGGTCCATCATCTGGTTAATGAGTCCTAAGATACGCTCAGCATTACGGCGGATGGTCTCATAGACACTACGCCGATGTGGGTCTTCATCCTGTTTCATCAGAGAGAGAAGAGGTGACACAATCAACGTCATAGGCGTACGAATCTCATGACTGATATTCATGAAGAACCGCAACTTCGCCTCTCCCATCTCCTCTGCATGGATATGCTCCTGCAGTCGCAGACGGTCTTGCTCCTTGCGGTGACGCTGGTAGCGATACCACAAGAATAAGGCTACCAGTGCCAGCACATAGGCAGCATAGGCCAGGGGCGTGCGATACCAGGGAGCATGGATGACGACGGTGAAGCAGCGTTCGGGGGTCTCGATGCCATTCTGCTCGGCCACGACACAGAAGTCGTATTCACCAGGTGACATGTGACTGAACGTCACCTCGTTATTGCCGTGTTGCAGGCGCACCCAGTCTTCCTTGTTAATGCGGTAGCGATAGACGATATGTTCGGGATTGTCGAAAGTGAGCGTAGAGAACTGGACGCTGAAGTTGTTGTCGCTGGAACTCAGCACAAACCGGTCGGAAGCAATGACGGAGGTATTCATCACCTTCCAGAAACCAGACATGGTGGCGGGGGTTACCAGTTCTCCATCCACCTTAAAGCCCGTCAACTTCACCTCAGCTTTCCATTTGTATTCATGAATCTCTAAGGGGTTGAACCACGTCACGCCTGCCAGACCGCCAAACACCAGCAGACCTTTAGGCTCCACCCACGAGGCACCGTCGCTGAACTCGTTCGACTGTAAGCCATTATCTACATAGTAGGTGTTGGTCTTGCCACTCTTAGGGTCTAAGCAGCATAGTCCGTGGTCAGTACTGATCCACAGGCGTCCCTGCTTGTCCTGTTCGATAGAGGCAATGCCATTGTCGGTCACTCCGCTTTCCATATTTTTCAGCGTCATCCGTCGACTCTTCAAGTCATAGCACACCAGTCCGTCGTTGGTGCCGACATACAGCACATTTCCGAACTCACGGGCGATACGCGTCGGAGTACCATAGTTGGGGCAGTTTTTGCCAAATGTCGAAATCCAGTTTTCGCTTTTGATGTCCATCGCACAGACACCCATCGATGTGGCAGCGTAGATGCGCTGTCCGTCGGGCGATATGGACACTTGTGAGATATAGTCGTTGGTGATGCTGTTCACTCTGCGGTCGTTGGCGGCATTATCGGTCTGATGATAGGTTTTTACATCGCCAGTCTCTAAATCCAAGCGCTGGAGGCCATAGCCCATGGTAGCTATCCAGAGGTGACCATCACCGTCTGTTTCCAAGTCGAAGATGCTTGTCACCGAGCCTTGTGGCAGTGGGTAGGGATGATACGTCATGCTCTTCACGTCGATATAGCCCAGACCCTCCTTATAGGTACCTAACCAGATGCGACCTTTCCTGTCCTCGCAGAGTCCTAAGACGGTGGCAGGAAACTTCTCCTTGAAGTGTTTGATGGGCATAGCGTTATCGTCCATGCAGTAGAGACCATCGCGGTCGGTGCCTATCCAGTGGTACCCATTCGAGCCGCCTAATACGCTGGTGACGCAGGCCTGTCCGATGGTGTTGCGCTGTCCCAACTTATAGCCCATGTAGCCAAAGCCCATCGTGTGGCCTGGCTGCATATAGATTCCCTTCTGCAGCAGTCCCAACCAGACGTTGCCATTGCGGTCCTCGCAGATAGAGTAGACCTTTGCCGTACTCAGGTCGACGTCGCGGCTAAAATAGGGATTGTCGACCAGTTGGTTGTTCTTGGGGTTATAGATGGCAAGTCCTGAGCCGTCGTACCCCAGCATGATATGCTGGCGGCTGTTGACATAAAGTGACGAGATATGCTTGTTGCCAGTGGCTTCGATATGAACAGGCGTGTCACCGTCAAGTCGAAAAAGTCCGTGGTTGGTGGTGGCAACATAGAAATGGCCATCGCCGTATTCACAGATGTCAAATATGGCGTGTCGATACTCTTCGTCCTGGAAATAGCGCTTGATGCGTTTGCCGTCCCAACGCCACAGACCCTGGTCGTCGGAGAGAATCCACAGATTACCCTGACTGTCCTCCATCAGTCGGTGGATGGAGTTTGCCTCACGAAGGCGTTTGTCCATCTCGCGGGCTTCCTCACGACCGTTCATCTTCAGCACACCATGGCCCGACGTACCTATCAGCATGTCACCATTGCGGCGTTCCAGCAGAGAGGTGACATAGCAAGGAACGAGCGTACCATCAGTGCCGTAAGTCTTCACATCCTGGAAACGCTCCCCATCGTAAGTCTGCAAAGCACCGTACATACCGACATAGAAGAGGCCGTTGTGGTCTTGCATCATACAGTTCACGTAGTTGCTGGCCATTCCCAAGTCCTTCCGCGACTCTTTCTTCAGAATGAGGAACTGGTAGCCGTCGTAGCGGTTCAGACCGTTACGGGTAGCCACCCATAGGAAGCCGTCGCGATCGAGATATACTTGTGTGGTGAAACTGCTCGACAGCTGTTTGTCGGCATCAAACAATTTACCTGTCTGAGCATGCGTGCCAAGAGATAAGAACAGCGAGAATAGGGTTAGTAGTTGAACAAACGCCGTTCTGTAGTAAAGAACTTTACTTTCCATAATCAGCTTGCTAGGTTGGTGATGTTACACCAGAACAAGTGCAAAGATAGTAAATTTTATCATATGTAGCAAACATTTGTTACATTTTTAGACCAAATGTAACAATTTCAATAAAATTTACCAAAAATAACAGTTTTCTCCTGTCACTTTTTATGTAAATCCCCTAGTAAGAACCTGTCAAGAAAAGACTCAACAATTGGGAACTGGCTCTTAGGAAGCATACAATGGGGATGTCCTCCTACGATGGAAATATCCATACGGTCTTCGATGCCAAACCGCTGCCATACCTTGCGGGCTGCTTGGGCAGAGACCCTTGCTGACTCATCGGCAAGCCATTTATAATCGGGATTACCTAGGATGAGTAAAGCACGGGGGCAGACCATAGCGCACAACTCATGATGGTCATAGGGCATGCGATATACGCTGTCACCAGAAAAGGTAGTACGCATGCTTTCCAAAAACCAATGATAGTCAGTCTTATCCAAACACTCCACACTATCCATCTGATGGGAGATGCGCCAAGCTGCGGCTCCTCCACCTCCAGGCTCCTGAGCTATGGTCAGGGCTATACGTTCGTCGAAGGCTCCGCAGAACAAAGCCATCTTGCCAGCATAGGAACAACCGCTGACACCGATATGTTGCATATCTATCTTCGTCTTGTCCTCTCCCAGTAGTTGTAGTCCGTCAATAAGACGACTCAACCCCCAAGCCCATTCGCTATAGGCACCGTTATCTTTCAAATGAGGATAGAGGCGGTCGAAAGGATGTTCGCCCCGATCATGATGCGGTCGCCATTGTGAATAGTCATTCACCTGTGCCTCATGGAACGTCATCGTGGCAATCGGGCGATTCTCAAAAAGCGGTTTGGGCAAACTGAGCATACTAGTTCCTATCATCAGGGCATAGGGCGGATTACCTATCTTGGGGTAATTGATGGTGGAACGCAACGTGAGCGTCTCTCCATTGACGGTCACATCAACGATAAGTGTGTCACCATCCATTCGTGCATGAATGTCTTTAAGAGGAACTACAGGTTTCTCTCCTATCTCGTAATGCTGGATTTCAGCAGCAATCTCACTACGTCGACGGCTCCACTCATCAAATTTACTGACGATGCCTTGCCCATTACTCCATGCTAACGGGTCGGGCAGCTCACGGCATTCTGGAAGTTGATCATAGCCAGGCATAACAGGTGCTGCGAAATGACTGCCCGTATGTTCCTGTTGATATACCAACGGAGGATTCTGAGCCGACACATGAATTGTTGCCAAAAAGAATGTAATGGTTGTAATAAGTTTTGTCATATTATATAGTTTTTGTTCTCGTCATTTTCGAACTTGCGTCGCGACACGTTTGTCACTCTCAATAGCACGTCCCATTTCCTGGGGGTTAACATCTATCTCAACAGCAGTAAAATCTGGAGTATTATAGGAATACAACAACTCCCGGTAATAACGCTTCGGATGGCGTTGTGGTAACATGAAGGGCTTGGTTGCCTTACCATCATCACCAATGGAGGCAAAATAAATGCATGTGTACAAGCCGTCGTCGCGTCGACTGGTAAAGAGGAACCACCGACTATTCGATGACCATTGGTGTAGACTCTCCGAGTTGGAACTATTCACCTCATCCATCGGTCGTGTTTCTCCTGTCTTTAGATCCATCAACCACAAATCGGCTTCGGGATGCCATACGGAGAAATAGCCATAATCCATCTGGGTATACATGAGATAACGCCCGTCATAACTAGCACGAGGCCATGTGATACTCTTTTGCATCTGATTGGCATTGATTAACGTATCAACCTGATTTCCCAACTTTCCTGTCCGCTCATCAAAGGCAACACGACAAAGGTTATATCGCTGTTGCCTAAACTCCTGCGGATAGGTATGTTGTAAAGCCGTAATGAAGTAAATCCATTTCCCGTCTGCTGAGAATGCTGGACAGTTCTCTGACCATGCGGAAGTCATAGTCAAGGTATCATTGATGATAGTGTGCGTCTCTGTATCGTAGACGAAAATGTCAGAACTATTGTCATAGACTTCAATGAGTTTGGGAGTACTCATATGAAAGGCCTGTGCCGTCTTGTTGGTGGAGAAGGCGATATAGCGACCTCCTGGATGCCAACTGGGATACACCATCGATCCACCTAAAGTATCATTCTTAGCTTTCAGCAGCTCTGTATGCCCTTTTCGGTGAAAAACTGTAGCACCATGTGCTCCTCTCACATGGAAGACATAGTCACCAGGGTGGTTGTTGCTATTAGTATGACAGTTCACACACATACCAGGTATCTGCGAAGTCTTCAACAGTACCTTCTCATCGAAATTCGACAAATTGCGTTGCCAAAGACCCATCAGCCCATACATAGAATAGCTGGGAGGAATACGGCGATAAGTGACTCCCCATTCTTCCAAAGGCAACGGACTGATATAAATATTAAAACTCTTATAGCGTGTCCATCCCTCCTCTTTCCTGGCTGTCACACTCACTTTCAGATGTCCACCTTTGTTTCTGGCCAACAGTTGGTGCCATTCTTCAATATCGAAGTCTGTATCCTCACCAACACTTGTCATCTGTCCCCCCTTCGAACCCTCTACTGTTACACAAACCCAATCCACCGAATCGTCAGCCATAGCAAAGTTTAATGGGGCTATCTCTGCGGGAACCGTAACCCCGACATAGTCGGGATAGATAACAGGCTGTTTGTCCGACACTTTTTCATCGTGGGGTTGTGGCTTGCATGCCACCAGCAGCAACAATACTATTGTAACAAATATTTTGAAAGGCCCCTTCATGCTCTATCGTTTTTTCAAAGGTATGATTAATAAAACAATGCGTCGCGTGTCCCGAAATAGGTTTGACGCAGATTCTTACAATTGACATTTTGTTCTATGAGTTCGGGGTGGTCCACCATGTGAAGTGCCTCCTGTGCCCATGAACGGTAAAAAGGAGCCTGTACCAAAAGACTGGCATACTTCCTCACCAACTCATACCTACCCGTGATAAGACTCGTTTCCGTGAGTCGTTTCAAGGCTCGTCCGCTATAATTATAGTTGGGAAAAGATACCAACGCTTCATAAGCAGCCCTTTGTGACATATTGACCCACCCTAACTTCAGATACACGTCGCTCATTAGGAAAGAGGAGCTACAACTTGACAACGATCCCCACGTATCAAATATGCATTGACGTAAATCTGATTCGCCAGAATCTGTTAACTGCCACTGAGCCAATTGTATGGCCCAATAACTGGAACGCTTCCTAGGTGGAGTCTGCCTTGACTCTGCGAGAATTCTTTCCCAAAGGCCCAAATGGACAAACAGGTCATACTTTTGTTCTTCTTCTATTCCCAGATATTCGTCCTTCACTTTATAATCAATACCTTTAAAAAGTTCACGTAACGGACGATCTGAATATGGACCGTATAGAAGGATAGAGCCCGTCAACAGTATTGCCAACAGGGCGAAACGCAATACTCCTTTGGCGATGGACGGCCGAGGATGGCACCACAATACCCAAGGCGCAAATAGAGGAAGTAACATGCAAACAGGTCCTGCCAGCCACCAACCCAATAACACCAATATAATGGTAATAGGAAAGACTGCTACACCTTGTCGGGGTATGAGGAGTGACAGTAATAATATTAAACATACAGAGACCGGTAGTGTCATCTGCACGTTAATGTCAAGTAGTGCAAGCCACAACCCTATAAGAGGAATGAGTGATACTATCTGTAACCATAGTAGGCATGGGGTCTCCCGATAATAATACCATATCCGGCGAATCACCAGCCACCATAGCCATATCATGGCAAAGGCGAACAAAGCAATAACGATAGCTCCCCAAAGGATATAATAGGAGAATTGTACGATGAACTCCGCCACATAACGTGCCGCTCCTCCTGGTTCCGACAGACGGAATCCCAAGTAATCAATAGTGCACATCCATAGCTGAGACTGCTCACGGGCAGTCATCAGCCATGGATGGCTATAACAAAGGAAGCCAAAAACAATGGCTGCTAAAACAATACTAATTACTAGAAGAAGGTATTTCCTCATGTATTATTACTTAAACAGCAACTGTGCCATCTGGTAAAGACTTCTACGCCAGGTCAGGAACTCATGGGCAGTTCCCTCTGAGATGAAACCATGAGCGTTATAACCTGCCTCTTTCAGGCGTGCTGTCGACTCCTTGATAGCATCAGGACGCTCCTTACTACCACAGCTTTGGAAAATAAGCTTCACTTGCTTCTTATCCTTAATATCACTGGGCTCATACTGTCCACCGCTTAGCAGACCGTAGCTTCCAAACACCTCCGGACGGCGCAGGGTGATGAGCTTTGTCTCTATACCACCCATTGACAAACCTGCCATTGCACGATTCCATTTATCTGCCTTGGTAGCAAAATTGGCATCAATATATGGTACAAGTTCATCGACCAATACTTTCTCAAACTCCTCACCAGTAAACTGTCCGATAGTACCAAACTTGATATTATTGGTCAGTCCGTAAGTCATCACTATAATGAAAGGCTTTATCTTACCATCGGCTATCAAATTGTCCATGATGAGGTTGGCGTGGCCCTGATTGCTCCAAGCTGTCTCATCCTCACCCCATCCGTGTTGCAGGTAGAGTACAGGATACGTTTCTTTTTTGTTCTTTCCGTATGTCGGAGGTGTATATACAAAGGCACGTAGCACAGCATTCTGACTTGCCGACGGGAACAAAACCTGCTGAACATTGCCATGAGGAATATCCTGACGCATTGCATAGAAATCAGCATCATGGGCAGGGATTTCAATACCACTCTCCCAACGACAAGAGCCATAGTAGTTCTTAGCGCCTGGATCATTAAAGGTTCCACCGTCAATCGTCAGATGATAGTAGTGGAATCCCTCATCCATCGGACCTTCTGTGGTTCCAATCCACGAACCGTCAAAAAACTTATGCAGTTTTGTTCCTCCACGACCGCCTAAGCCAAGACTGACAGAAACCTCCTTGGCTTCGGGAGCCATTACGCGGAAACGGACATATCCCTGAGAATTGACCTGAGGATATTCCTGACCAGGCTGATTCATCTCCGAGGGTTTGAAGTCATCCTTCACACCTTCAATAGGACGGAAAGCGAATTTAGCATTGAACGGCGGGCGTTGTGCTTGCTGACGAGGTTTCGGTGCTGGTTTTGCAGGCATCTCCCACTTTGCCGGCAGCATATTCTTAATCACATCATATGCAAGTTTGGGCTTGTACTCCGTATCGAAAGGCAACGGATAATTAGCGGCGCCCAGCCATGAGTCCTTATCGCTCAGATTCCAGAACGTCACACAATCTATCACGTCCTTATGCTTGCGGAATACGTCAAATACACGGGCATACTGATCAGCAAGATATTGTTTTACAGAGTCACTGATATTAACATTGCCCTGACTGAAACGAAGCTGTCCACCCATTTCCGTATTCACCCGGATATCCAATTCTGTTACATGGATATGCTTTACGATTTTCTTGTAGAGCGTAATAGCGTCATCCACTTCTTTCTCCGTTGGCCCGTAAATATTGTAGTGTCCCTGCATACCGATACCGTCGATGGGCACACCAGCAGCCTTCATCGCCTTCACCATATTGAAGATGCGCTGGCTCTTGACAGGATCCGTCTCATTGTAGTCGTTGTAGAACAGCAATGCCTTCGGGTCGGCCTCATGTGCAAACTGGAAAGCCTTGGCAATAAACTCGTCACCACAGAGTTTATACATTGGGCTCTGACGGTAGGGGTCGACTGCATTCTTGTCGTCTGTCATCGCCTCGTTCACTACATCCCAACAGTACACCACATCTTTATAACGGTTCACCACCGCCTGAATATGATTCTTCATACGGGCATAGAACACCTCTTTTGTGGGATTGTCCTTGAGCATCCACTCACCAATCTGTGAGTGCCACATCAAACAGTGTCCACGCAGTTTAATACCATTGGCACGACAGAAGTTTGCAATCTTGTCGGCATTATCCCAGTTGAACTGCCCTTCCTTCGGTTCCGTAGGCTCCGGCTTCATGTCGTTCTCTGCGGTAATGCTGTTAAACTCCCTCTTGATGAGTGCCTGTTGCTCTGCATCCGTCACATTACGCTGATTGACGGCAACGCCAATCATAAAATAATTCTTGTAGGCGTCTTTCAGCCCCTGAGCTTTGGTGATGCCGCATGTCAGAATGAGCATCGATGTCAATAGAAATACTTTTCGCATAGTTTTTTGTTTTTATCCCTGCATTATAGCCGTCCCTTATCAAGGGACCCTAATGTGCGTTTGCAAAGTTAGCCATTTTTTATCATACACACACACCAAGAATGTAACACATACTATTGTATATGTAACATAATAATGATTTGCCTTTAAGAATTGAAATAATCGTTTCTTCAGTACGCTTGCCCAAGACGAGAATTACTCTACAGCCTCCGACGGGACAGATCTTGCCGATTCTTCAGGAACAGGGGCAACTGGTTTCTCAGGGGCCTCCGACTTTTCACGAGCAGGTGCATCCTTTTGCTTGACACTATCCTTCTTCGCCTTCGCAGGTTCTGAGCCTGGGCGAGACCACTGCTGGTGGAGGAAACGAAGGTAAGAACCGTAAGTATGACTACTATATGCCTTGAAGATATTGTTGGCAAAAAGAATGTCGGTAATCTTGTTCTCTGCCACATAGGCAATGATGTCCTTCGTGAAATAGCGCGAGTCAATGACGTGTACCTCTTCGAAAGAGAAGAACAGATAACCAGGTATCATATTACCGAAGCTGTCCTTGAGAATGATGACACGTCGACCGTTATGCGTAGAAGTACGTACCTGTGTCAGTTTGGTATCACCACCCATCATCGTACAATAGGCACCGCCATGACCATCCTTGAACTTAAAGAAGAAAGGAGCCGTGAAGGGTTTGCCTTCGCCTGTAACCTGATAGTTTTTATTGATGTTGTAGTTGGTGTACGTGGTGGTATATTCCACTCCCTTCGGGACATAATAGACGAAGTCTTCTGGTGCATTCTTGATGGAGATATCCTTCGAATAGCCATACATACTACCTACATAACCATGTGTCACCCTGCGCTCATAATGAGAGAGATCCTTGAAAGGAACACCTGCCACACGAGCAAACTCCTGAGCGGCATAATAGCCGCCGAGAGGCGACCAGTGATGGTCGGTGCGCAGATAGATATCCTCATCCGCGTGCTTACCCAACGTCGTATAGACATCAACAGGTTTTACACCTGGGTCAAGATGTGCCACTACATTACGGATAGTAGGCAATTGAGGGTTGGTACGACTCTTCGCCTTATCAGGACAGTAGAACTCAACGGCAGTAGGTATCACCATACAATATACGTTCACCTTATCACCAAATACCTCTTTATACTTATTGGCAGCCTGGGCATAGCCCACACAACCCTTAGGACCACCGCCATAGGCCATCAGTGCACGCACCTTATCGCCCTTGCCGACAATAATAATACCTTTGTTGGCTATCTTCGCATTCTCATCGGCATTGATATGGTTTTCGTAATCAGCAATCGTCATACTGTCAGGTTTCTGCTCTGCCTGTTCCTTTCCTTCCTCTTCAGAATCACCTTGAGGTGTGTCTGAGGCATGAAAGGTCACATTATCATCCGATGGAGCGATTCCAATAAGATTCTTTATCTGCATACTCAGTGTCATGAATACATCACGATAGGGTTCACTATCGCTAAACCAGGTAGACACCTCACTGGTAAACGAACCATTGGCAAGGCGCTCCCACGTAAACTCCGGGAAAGTGGCAAGCTCGCGTTTTTCCAATTCAGACACAGTACTGCGTGGGAAAGTGTCGAAGACCAGTGCGAAAGCCAGAAAGACAACGGCGACGATGGCGATATACAGATAATTCTTCATTGCTCTAAATAACGGTTATAGGATTGATGGGTGGTTGCGGCATAGGCATGACCAGCATTATTGGCGAAGAGAATGTCCGTAATATCGTTCTTCTGTACGTAATGCACGATATTCTTCGTGAAATAGCGACAGTCGACCACATGAATCTCCTCAAAAGAGTGGAACAGATAGGCTGGAAGGGCATTACCATAGCTGTCTTTCAGAATAAGTAGCCGACGACCATTACGTGTGGATGTCTTCACCTTCGTAGTATTGAGGTCACCATGCATGAAAGTCATATAGGCGGCACTGTTACCATCATCGTAAGTATAGAAGAAATTACCCTCCTCCGGCTCTTTCTCACCAACAACCTTACGGTTCTTACCTAACTGGTAACGGATGTAGGTGGTTGTATAATCGACCTCTTTAGGAACGTAATACACGAAATCCTCTGGAGCGTTCTTTACTGCGGCATCACGCGAGAAACGGTACATTGTACCTACATAGTCGTGTATCACATGTTTCTCATAGGTTGACAAATCGGCAAAGGGGACTTCAGCCTGATCTGCAAACTGCTGGGCAGCATAATAGGCACCCAAAGGAGCCCAATGGTGGTCGGTTCGAGAATAAATATCCTCTTCAGCATGTGCATTCATCGTATCGAAGAGGTCGACAAACTTCACATCCTTCGAAAGATGGGCATAGATATTACGCACCGTAGCCTTTTGATCCTTGGTCCACACCTTTGCTTCCTCAGGACAGTAAATAGCCACTGCCGTCGGAATAATCATACAATATACGTTAACAGCATCTCCGAATGTCTGCTTATACTTATTAACAGCCTCCGCATAACCCAAACCACCGTCTAATGTTCCACGGAAAGGCTCGAAGGCCCGTACCTTGTCTCCACTACCCACAATGATAATGCCAGAACGGGTCAGACGAACCTGCTCGGCACTTAACTGTAAAGCCAAAAGCCAAAAGCCAAAGGCCAAAAGCCCATTCATCCAACCTTGCACCTTATTATATTTATTATATGCCATCATTTTATCTTTCTCAGAATCGTGTATAGATAAACGCATTATTCGTAGCACCAACCAAAAGGGCTGTGCTGAGTATCAGGATGCCTACGGAGAGAACTACCCGTGTGGCGAATACAAGTGTTGTCTTCACCACAGAATCGCCCAACAAACGGTCCACCCATTCTGCCACAGTAGTACGGATAGGCAAGCAGAAGAACAGGGCGGCAATCCAAAGCCAGAAATTATCCAGCAGTGCACTTTCATCGACGAAGTCATATGCAGAGGCGACATTGCCAAAGAACGCCTGGAAGAAAACAATCATCTGGTCGAAGTGATCGAAATAGAAAATACCCCATCCTGCAATGACCAACAACATACTATAGATATGCAGGAAGACTGCGGGAATCTTGTCTTTGACACGCAGCAACGTATATTTCTCTATCATCACGATAAGTCCGAAATAGACACCCCAGATAATGAAGTTCCAACTCGCACCATGCCACATACCCGTCAAGAACCATACCACGAGGATGTTCACAGCCTGATGGGCACGGTTTCCTCCCAAGGGGATATATACATAGTCTCGGAAGAAACTACCCAGTGAGATATGCCAACGACGCCAGAAATCCGTAATGGAGTTACAGCAATACGGATGACGGAAGTTCTCGTTAAAATGGAATCCCATACAACGTCCCAAGCCAATGGCCATATCGGAATAGCCAGAGAAATCGAAATATATTTGGAGAGTAAAGGCGACAATACCTATCCATGCTCCTGCCGTCGTAAGGGTATTCAAGCCATTCACTAGGAACTGGTCGGATATTTCCGATAACTGGTTGGCGAGAATCACCTTCTTACCCAGTCCGATAAGGAAGCGGTAGATGCCATCGGCAAAGTCGGCAGCATTCACATGACGATTATGAATCTCGTCCGCCACCGTACCATAGCGTACAATCGGTCCTGCTATCAACTGTGGAAACATCGAGATATAGAGCAACAGGTCATGGAAACGACGCTGTACGGGCGATTCCCTTCGATAGACATCTATCAGATAGGATATCGACTGGAACGTATAGAAACTGATACCAATCGGCAGAGCGATATTCGGTTGCGCTACAGGTATGCCCATGTCACAAAGACATTGAGCAAGAAAGCCCAAATATTTAAAAGTGCCGATAATGGCAATATTAAGAATCAGTCCGATAACCAATATTGTTTTCCGATATGCTTCCAGATTAGCAATACCCAGTCCTACGAGATAGTTGACAAGGACGCAGAACAGCATTAGGAAGACATAGACGGGTTCTCCCCACGCATAAAAGATAAGAGAGAAACACACCAATATGAGGTTCTTCGCCTTATTACTCCGCATTCCCTCTGATGACAGCCATTGGCGGTCTACCCATGTGGCAAGCAGATAACACAGCAGGAAGGCTGGTAAGAATACGAAGAGAAAAAACAAATCCGAGAATACCATGTCGTTAATTTATTGCAGCAGGATTGCCTGCACTTGGTTGTATATATACTTACCTAACACTTTCGCTCCCTTTGGCGTGGTATGCACACCATCCTTAGAATATCCGCGACGGACAAGCTTGGATGGCGGTAGCAACGGCTTCGCCCGATCAAGACGGATGACAGACAGCCCCATTGACTGGGCACACTGCTCAATAACCTCTGCGGCATGATGCTGCACATCCATTGATACCTTTGTGAAAGGCGGAGGAGTGATGAGGATAATACGTGCCTCCGGGAAGTTTCTCGTCAGCAACTCACAATCCTTTTGGATGGCAACGGGCAGAGGCTCTGGACGTTTGTCGGCAAACCACAGGTCATTAGTGCCTGCCATAATGAGAATAAGGTCGGGCATCACTTGTATCCTCGTTTCGTTGACGTCCCTTATCAGTCGCCATATCTGGTTGCTGATAACGTTGTTGTCGTTCAGGATATCCCAATACCCATCCGTGTCACGCTCCGTCTGGGGAGTCTCTGTCCAAGTGGCACCACTACGGGCATAGCTGCGACAAGACATGGGCTGCATCATCTCCTTGAACCACTTGTTCCATCCTTGGGGTTTGTCACATTGATCGCCTCCAATGAAGGTGTTAGAATCGCCTAAAATGACGACATGCAAGGGCTGTTGTGCCAGTACGGCAAAGATGCCACACAACAACATAACCATCGTCATTCCAATCCTTCTCATCATTTATATGCTCTAAAAACGGGTGCAAAATTACTACTTTTTTTGCAATTATCGCCTCTTTTCCCCTTTTTATCGCTCACTATCCAATTCTTTCTCCAATTGGTCGGTTCGATGCTGGAACTCACGATAGGCATTCGAGAGGTCACTCTTGGTAATATCAATAGTATTGTCGACAGGGCGCCAAGGGTCACGCAATGTATGTTGGAACAGCCATTCGTAGGTTTTGCTGGTATAGAAAAAACGGGCCAAGGCACCATGTGAGGCACCTGGCAGCCAGTCATAACGCAAACGACTCGTGATTCCCAGCGTCTTCATACCCGTCACCACCTTCTGCGACTCTTTGACAGATACAGCACGGTCGGCAGTACCATGAACAATCCATAACGGCAACTCACCCAGTCCACGATAGTCTTTCAGCGTACTTCCCCCACAGAGAGCGATAGCCGCTGCAATCTTATCGGGATATGTTCCTGCGAAGTCAAGCGTACCATACCCGCCAAGACTCATGCCGAGGACATAGACCCTCGACTCGTCGAAGACATAGTGCAGTTTCATCCACTCCAGAATCTCGTTGAGCTTATGGGGATTCCACGGTCCACCCGGATTCTGCGGTGCCACTATCAAGGCGGGAATCATCAGTCCCATCTTCGCTGCGTCAATAGAACCATAGCGTAAGACCCTGTTTAAGTCATGTCCGCACAGACTGGCTCCATGGAGGAAGAAGATTAATGGGGTCGATTCTTGGGTATAGTAGTATTCCTCGGGGGTATAAACCCAGAAATTATAGTTCCCCTTGATGACATTCTTCTTTGCCGACAATAAATCATATTGGGCATTGATGGTACCAATGCCAATCCATAACAGGAAACATATACTTAGAACTTTTTTCATTGTATCACGAATTTATAGATTTTATTACCCCGACAGCCCACAACTGCCGTATTGCCTATGGCAATGGGCGAAGACTCGAAGTTAGAGCCTACCACCTTCTTGCAGACCACCTCTCCTGTCTTTCCACGAATGATACGAAGAATACCGGAGGCGTCACCCGTAAACACGAACATCTCATTCTTCTCGTTATAGAAAGGAATCGGTGATGACCATGCAAACTGTCCGTAGGGAACGGTATACAGAATCTTTCCATCTTTCGTACTGAAGGCCGTCAACTCACCACCGGAGTTTGAGGCACCGTTACGACAAAGATTAGCAAAGATCATCTCCTTACAATCACCGTCACCAATCAACGGACTGGCATACATACCACCGTCGAGCGTCTTCCCTGGCAGATTGATACGCCGACAAGGAATGTTCGTCTCCCATACACGCTCTCCATTCAGTCCGTTAAGCTTGATGAAATGGCAGATACCCGAATCTCCCTGCTTGTCCACCTCACAGGCTGTATACAGATAAGGCACGCCACCCTCCTCACGACACACCATCGTGCCATCGGAATCGTCGTGGTTGTCATAATACCATACCGGCTTCATCGTATTCAGATTGATACAAACGACATTGCCCTTATTGTCTGAGAAGTAACCGTAATTACGATAGACACACAGACTCGACTCAATACCTGGCGCCATTCCATTAACCCGATAGCGCATCACACTGACACGACGGAGGTTGCCCTGACTGCGCTCGTATTTATACACACTACCATTCTCACCACACCAGAACAGATAGCCGCCAGCCACGATACTGTTGGAATCGAAAGCATTCCATCCACGCCAAGCCTTCGGGTCTGGACCAAAGAAGAAAGTACGTTGATGCTTCAAAAGATCAAAGACTTGATGCCCGAAGGGACCCGCCTGACGAGGGACACCCTGTCCCACATAGAGATTATAGTACTCCGGATCCAGTCCTACCGTTCCTTTCACCACATTCCCCAAGTCCAACGGTTCACGCGAAGCCTTACCCGTCTGGTAGTTGATGAAATAGCCCTTGCCACAGAGAGAACCCACGATGATCTCCTCATTGGCAAAATCTGCAGTCAGTCCCGGTGACGACTTTTTGAACTGTGCCATCTGGTCGTCCGTCCATTTCACATAAAGCGGCTGCCCTGTCCATCCGCTACCGCCTCCCCATGTTCCGAAACGGGTATGGGTGGTATCGTATGCCGTAGCAAACTCCCAGGCGATGAGAATCGTGTCAGGTGTCCCCTTTATACGCCCTCCGAAACGGGCATCACGGTGGAGGTTCTTACGGAACACATACACCCCTTCCTTCCCTTCGTAGCGATCATCCAGATCTTTCAAAGGTGCAGCCACGGAGTCTTCATCCTCCACCACATATTTCACAGCCTCCACGGAAGCATACGCTGTATCCGGGAGGAATAATTGTTCAATAGGAATCTCTGGTTCTGTTTCGGTTGAGTCAGCTTCACCTGCAACAGGGGCTTTCCGTCCTGTGCATCCTGCCAACAGCAGTAATACGGCGATTACAGCGACATTCTGTCTCATGACTATTCTTTCTTCTGGTTTGTTACTATCGAGTCCTGCCACTGGGGGACTATCGTGTTTCCTTGTGTCACTTCCATCTCCAAATCAGGCAACTCAATGTCTTCTGGTTTATAAGGTACTTCTGTCGGTTTCTTATATACTGACACCTCTACGACGGCTACGCCTTGGTTGAGGATACCCAATTCACGGGCAGCTCGAATCGAAAGATCAATGATACGCCCTTTCACATAGGGACCGCGGTCGATGACCTTTACTACACACTCTTTACCATTGGCAGGATTCTTCACCAACAAGAGGGTACCAAACTTGTGGGTCTTATGGGCGCACACCAGACTATCGTTATAAAGCCGTTCGCCACTGGCCGTCTTCCTTCCATCCCACTTACGGGTATAGAACGTTGCCTTTCCCTTTTGCTGGGCAACAGCCGGACTACCTAAAAGTGCCAACAATAAGACGATAATTAGTTTATACATATAGGCTCATAGATTGTTATCGGGCACAAAGGTACAAATAATTTGGCAAAACACCTTGATATTTTGCAAATTAGCGCAAAAGTTAGCAATTTTTCAATATTCACTCGATACGCAACTCACCCTTGCGACGCTTGATTTGCTTATAGGCATTCGCCTTCTCGTCCGCAGTAATCTGTATCGAAGTATCCACTGGCCGACGGGGCTCTATCAGGGTATGCATAAACAACCAATCGTAGGTGCTGACCAAGTAGAAATAGCGTGCCAAGTCACCATGTGAGGCACCACTTATCCATTCATAGCGCAACCGCCCGTCAACACCCAGCCGGCGCATTCCCTCCACAACCTTCTTCGATTCTTCTATCTTCACCGACCGGTCGGCAGTTCCATGAATAATCCACAAGGGTAGTCCGCCCAGCCCCCGATAGTCCCTTAGTGTGCTCCCTCCGCATAGCGCCATCGCTGCTGCAATCTTATCCGGATATGTTCCAGCCAAATCAAGCGCTCCATAACCGCCCAGACTCATCCCAATGACATAGACACGCTGAGGGTTATAGACATAATGCCTTGCCATCCATTCCAGAATATCGTTCAGCTTCTGCGGATTCCAGTGCCCCTTGGGGTTCTGTGGTGCCACGATAAGGGCAGGCACCTCCAGTCCCATCTTCACGGCATCCAATGGTCCGTAACGTAGCACCTTGTTGAGGTCGGTACCTCTCAGACTGGCTCCATGAAGGAACAGTATCAAAGGAGTAGTCGATTGATAGGCATCATAGTCCTTCGGCATATATACCCAAAAGGGATATCCGTCCCTCTTCACGGCATCATGCGCCTTGAGGAAATCCTCCTGCGCCATCACGTGATGACACGACAGACAAAGGCAGAGAAAGCATAGCAATCGTTGTCTCATGCTGCAAAGATACGAAAAAACGGCAAAAAAGGAGTAAAATCAGAAATAAAAACATTATATTTGCAAACGAATAATTGATTATTAAATATGGTATCTGTCAAAAAAGCCCTCCTCACCACCCTGAAAGTCATTGGTGGTCTTGTAGTACTCTTTATTGTCCTGATCTTGGGGGCAGTAGGAATGATTAACAACTCCTCCATCCAGAACAAGATTCTCCATTATGCCACAGATATGCTGGCAGAGAAGCTGGAGACCAAAATCGAAATAGACAGTATCCATATCGGCTTCTTCGATGACGACATCCGCCTCTTCGGACTCCGCGTTGACGACCGTCAGCAACGGAAGATGCTGGAACTCAAATTACTATCGGCAGAAATCCAGATGCTGCCCTTGCTGCTTCAGCAGGAGCTTAACATTCAGGAGGTAAAGGTGGATGGATTACAAGCCCACCTTTTCAAGCCCTCCCCTGAAGAACCTGCCAACTACCAGTTTGTCATCGATGCCTTCAAGAAAAAAGAGGAGAGCGGAGAAAAGAAAGAGGTAAGCAAGAAAAAGAAGTCGAAACTCAAGGTCGACCTCAACAAGGCTGTCATTGAACATGTGAATGTGACCTTCAACGACAGGCAATTTTCCCTGGGACTTCTGAAATACCAGAAAGGATGGATGGGCAAGCAGTCGGGAGAAATCCGCCAACTGGAAACCTCCTGGGTGCATATCAAGAAAGACTCTACACATGTAGATTCCCGCCTGACGGTATATGCCATCAACTATGAAGGGACAGAAAACCACCACACCATCAACATCGACAGCGTACGATGGTTCACAGACAACCACAAGCCGCACAAACGCACCGGAAAGCCCAAGCGGGGCTGGTACGACAATGGGCACATGAATACTGTCGCCAACCTGAAAATCAAACTCCACCACGCTGATAAGGACAGCATCTGCGGCACACTGGTGTCCTGCGAAGCCAACGACACCTCCGGACTGCATGTCACCGACCTGCACGGACAGTTCAAGCATATCAAGGGACAGATCTTTCTTAGGGATATGACGGTCTGCATGAAGAACACCACCCTGAACTTCGACAAGGGCGTCATCCAACTGCCCAATAAGAAGAAAGGCATCCGCTTCACCTTCTCCACTTCCGACATCACGGGTACAACCCTCCTGACAGACATCTCAAAGCCTTTCGCCCCTGTACTAAAAGACTTCAAGGCACCACTCTGGCTGAGTACCAAGTTCAGCGGTACAGACAGCAACTTGGTGTTCAAGGACGTCCTCGTGAAGACACCCGACAAGAAACTCACAATCAAGGCGAATGGTGGTATTGAGGGCTTGAAGAGCAAATACGACCTCAACGTACATTTCAACGTACAGGAAATGGTGACGACCCCTGCCACCGTAGAACGCATCATCAACCAGTTCCCTGTCAAGAAGTTCATGATGAAACAGATGAACCGCCTGGGAACCATCCGCTATACAGGCTCGTTCAATGTCTTATGGAAGAAGGAGCAGTTCCGCGGAATCATCTCCACCAAACAGGGACGGCTGAATTTCTTCTTCGCCCTTGACGAGAAAAACAAATACCTCAGCGGCAACGTGCAGACCACGAACTTCGAACTGGGAGATGCCATGGACTATCATGACATCGGGGCCATCTCCTGCCGGGCAGGCTTCCGTTTCGACATCTCCAAGCCGCGTACCGCCCAGATGCGTCGCATCAAAGGCGGCAAACTGCCTATCGGTCAAATCGATGCCCTCATCATAAAGGCTAAAACCAAGTTACTCACTGTCTCCGACGTCTCCGCCCATATTGTCAGCGATGGTGCCGTTGCTGAGGGTAAGCTCAGCATGAAGGGAAAACTCGCCAACCTTCTCTGCTCCTTCTCATTCACCAATACGGACGAGATGCACAAGACGAAAATCAAGCCAGGCATCCACTTCAACATCTTTGGGAAGAAAAGTGATGATGAAAAAGCAGCCCGCAAAGCCCAGAAGGATGATGAAAAAGCAGCTCGCAAGGCTCAGAAGGATGCCGAGAAAGAGAAACGAAAGGCAGAGAAAGAGGCAAGAAAGGCAGAGAAAGAGGCAAGAAAGGCAGAGAAAGAGGCAAGAAAGGCAGAGAAAGCCGCTCAAAAAGCAGCCAAGAAAGCTGCCAAAGAGGCTGCCAAAGAGGCTGCCAAGAACAATTAGCTCAACAGTCGCTTGGCAAAATAACGGACGGGATACCACACACTCAGGAAACCTACCGCAATGACGGTGAGGAACACCAGGACGATATCCCAAGGATGAACACTGACAGGATAGGCATCGACAATGAAGGAACCTTCCGACTTACCCAGTCGCACAATACCGTACTCCTGCTGAAGCCAGCAGAGCAGCAGTCCAATCAGAATCCCTATAATCGCACCCATCGCCGAGATCATTCGGCCCTCAAACAGGAAGATATGCACTATCTGCCTGTCGGAGGCACCCAGATTACGCAGGGTCACCACATCGTTCTTCTTGTCAATCATCAGCATCGAGATACTGCCGATGATATTAAAACAGGCTATCACCAGTATGAAGGTCAGGAAGATATATGCCATCAGCTTCTCAATTTTCATAATGCGGAACGTATCGTTCTGCTGTTCATAGCGGTCACGCACCTCGAAACGGTCACCGGCAATCTCCTTCATCTCTGCCTTGACTTTCTCAAAGTCACTGCCAGGCTTCAGCCGCAACTCCAGCGACGAGAGCATGCCCTGCTGGTCGAACAACTGACGGGTGAAGGCTATAGAGGTAATGATATAACGCTTGTCGTACTTTCCTTGTTTGATGCTGAACAGCACCCCCGGCGAATAGAGTTCGTCCTCCACGAAACCCTCCTGCAGGTTAGCCATATTAAGCTGGCCCTCCCTGCGAGGGGCATACACCTTCAAAGGCCGCTCGTACGTATATCCCATACCCAACTGATAAGCGACACCCATACCCGGGATGCCATAGTTCATATCAGCAGCATGCAGCGCATACTCACCGTCACCCTCCAACACCTCACGGATGTGCGTCAGCTTATCGAAGTTATCCTCCACACCCTTCAGCATAATCATCGCCTGACGCTCGCCATAGACCGCCAGTGCCTGATCCTCCATCACCTCAGTAGCCACGTCCACCTGCGGCAACTGACGGATACGCGTCAGCAGCGAATCGTCCGCTGCCACCGTCTTACCCTCCACGGGAGTCACCTTTAACTGCGGGTCGAGCTGGGTAAACAGCGAGGCCACCATGTCGTGGAAACCGTTAAACACGCTCAGCGTCACCACCAGCGCCATCGTAGCCACAGCGACACCCACTACGGAAATGGCGCTAATCACATTGATAGCGTTGGTACTCTTCTTGGAGAAAAGGTAACGACGGGCGATGTAAAACGGAAAGTTCACTTTTTCAGCAGTTCGTCGATACGGTCAATATAGTCCAGTGAGTCGTCAATAAAGAAGCGCAACTCGGGAATAATGCGCAACTGATGGCGCACTCTCGTGCCCAACTCATAGCGTATCTGCTTCTCGTTCTTATTGATATTAGCCATCAACTCCTCGCCACGCTCACTGGGGAAGATACTCAGATAGGCCGTACAGATACTCAAGTCGGGACTCACGCGGACACGCGTGACGCTCACCATCACCCCGTGCATCGTACGGGTCTGCTCCTGAAAAATCACGCTCAGCTCCTTCTGCAACAGGCGCGCAATCTTATTCTGTCTCGTTTCTTGCATAGTCTATGTCATTTTGATGCTGCAAAGGTACGATTTTCAAATGAAATAACAAATAATTACGGCATAAAAAGTGCCCTATTCATGCCTTGTTCAAAGGATACTCAAGTCTTGCTCATGCTTTACTCATGTACCTCGCTAGAACTTCCCATACATTTCTCCCTTTACACGCTATTACTTGTCCAGTAGATGTCCAGTACATGTTCAGTAGATGTTCGGTGTTTTACCGAACAAGTACCGGACATATACCGGACATGTACCGAACATCTATATGAGCAACGCATGAGTAGGTCTATGGAATTTCTAGTGAAGAATATGAGCAGAAGTTGAATATCCTTTGAGCAGGACTTGAGTAAGATTGTAGCGGACTGTTTTGGCGCTAGGTAAACGGCAAAAAATGCATTGGTATATAAAAATGTGGGCCACAAACTTGTGTAGTTCGTTTTTTTAGATTAAATTTGCACCCGTTTTTATAGAATATAAAATACAAATAGGAAAAGAAAAGATATAATACACTTACTTTATGGCTGAATTAGAAGTAAAAGAGCTCGAACAGGTTGTTGTTCGCTTTTCTGGTGACTCCGGCGACGGTATGCAGTTAGCCGGAAACATCTTCTCTACGGTGAGTGCCACCGTAGGTAACGGTATTTCTACGTTTCCCGACTATCCCGCCGACATCCGTGCCCCGCAAGGTTCGCTGACGGGTGTGAGCGGTTTCCAGGTACACATCGGCGCCGGCAAGGTCTATACCCCTGGCGACAAGTGTGACGTGCTGGTAGCAATGAATGCTGCTGCGCTGAAGACGCAGCTGAAGTATTCGAAGCCCCAGGCTACGATTATCATCGACACCGACTCCTTCGGTCCTAAGGACTTGGAGAAGGCGCAGTTCAAGAGCGAGGACTATCTGGGCGAGATGGGCGTTGACCCCGACCGCGTCATCCAGTGCCCGCTGACCACGATGGTGAAGGACTGTCTGGCCGACACAGGTATGGACAACAAGGCGATGCTGAAGTGTCGCAACATGTTTGCACTGGGTCTGGTGTGCTGGCTGTTCGACCGCGATCTGGAACTGGTCAACAACTTCCTGCGTGAGAAATTCGCCAAGAAGCCCGCTATTGCCGAGAACAATATCAAGGTGGTGCAGGCCGGCTACGACTATGGTCACAACACGCACTCGAGTGCAGTGAACGTCTATCGCATCGAATCGAAGGAGAAGGTGCCCGGACGTTATATGGACATCACAGGTAACAAGGCAACGGCCTACGGTCTGATTGCCGCCGCCGAGAAGGCAGGCCTGCGACTCTATCTTGGTTCTTATCCTATCACTCCTGCTACCGACATCCTGCACGAGCTGTCGAAGCATAAGTCGTGTGGCGTCATCACCGTACAGTGTGAGGATGAGATCAGCGGATGTGCCTCGGCCCTCGGAGCCTCGTTTGCAGGCGCCCTGGCAGCAACTTCTACATCAGGTCCCGGCATCTGTCTGAAGAGTGAGGCCATGAACCTCGCTGTCATCATGGAGTTGCCGCTGGTGGTCATCGACGTACAGCGCGGTGGTCCTGCAACAGGACTTCCCACGAAGTCAGAACAGACTGACCTGCTGCAGGCACTGTTCGGTCGTAATGGTGAGAGCCCTATGCCAGTAATGGCTGCCCTAAGTCCAACCGACTGTTTCGACGCCGTCTATCAGGCATCTAAGATAGCCTTGGAGCACATGACGCCCGTCATTCTGTTGACGGATGCGTATGTCGCCAACGGTTCTGGTGCTTTCCGTCTGCCTGACATCAACAAACTGGACGCCATCAATCCCCCTTATGTTCCTGAGGAGCTGAAGGGCAAGTGGGCGCCCTATATGCGTGCCGAGAACGGTACCCGCTACTGGGCAGTGCCTGGTCGTGAGGGCTTCGAACATATCCTCGGTGGACTGGAGAAGGACTCAGAGACGGGTGCCATCTCCACCAATCCTGAGAACCACGACCTGATGACACGCTTACGTCAGCAGAAGATTGACAACATCCAGGTGCCCGACCTTGAAGTAGAGGGTGACGTGGACGATGCCGAACTGCTCGTCGTCGGTTTCGGCTCAACCTATGGTCATCTGCACTCGGCTATGGACGAGCTCCGTGCCAAGGGCAAGAAGGTGGCTCAGGCTCAGTTCAAGTATCTGAACCCGCTGCCCAAGAACGCTGCCGCCGTACTCTCGAAGTACAAGAAGGTGGTGGTGGCCGAGCAGAACATGGGTCAGCTGGCTGCCTACCTGCGCATGAAGGTCGACGGCTTCGTGCCTTACCAGTTCAATCAGGTCAAGGGTCAACCATTCGTGGTCGAAGAGTTAGTCAACGCATTCGAGGACATTTTAAAGAAGTAAAGAGTTATGGAATATACAGCACAAGATTATAAGAAAGGACAACCACGTTGGTGTCCGGGATGTGGCGACCACTTCTTCCTGGCCTCGCTCCATAAGGCTATGGCAGAGATTGGTGTAGCTCCCAAAGATATTGCAGTGATTTCAGGTATCGGCTGCTCGAGCCGTCTGCCCCACTACATGGCTACCTACGGCATGAACACCATTCACGGTCGTGCAGCCGCCATTGCCACTGGTGCGAAGGTGGCTAACCCTAACCTGACCGTATGGCAGGTGAGCGGAGACGGTGACGGACTGGCCATCGGTGGTAACCATTTTATTCATGCTAATCGCAGGAATATCGACCTGAACATGATCCTCTTGAACAACCGTATCTACGGTCTGACGAAGGGTCAGTACTCCCCTACCTCACCCCGTGGATTCGTCAGCAAGTCGAGTCCTTACGGAACTGTAGAGGACCCGTTCCGCCCTGCAGAGCTGTGCTTCGGTGCCCGCGGACACTTCTTTGCCCGTTGCGTGGCAACCGACGCAAAAGGTACCGTAGAAGTATTGAAGGCTGCCTACCAGCACAAAGGTGCCTCGGTGACGGAGGTGTTGCAGAACTGCGTCATCTTCAACGACGGCTGTCATGAGGCTGTCTATAACAACGAGGGCCGTAAGAAGAACGCCATCTACGTGAAACATGGCGAGAAGCTGGTATTCGGTGAGAACAATGAGTTCGGACTGGTGCAGCAGGGCTTTGGCCTGAAAGTGGTCGAGATTGGCAAGGACGGCTATACGCTGGACGACGTACTGGTACACGATGCCCACTGCGAAGACAATACCCTGCAACTGAAGCTTGCGCTGATGGGTAACGGTGACGGTTTCCCCATTGCTCTCGGTGTCATCCGCGACGTGGAGGCTCCCACCTACAACGACGCTGTTCATGCCCAGTTGGCAGAGGTCAGTGCCCAGAAGAAGTATCATAACTTCTCCGAGTTGTTGGAGACGAACGATACTTGGGAAGTGAAATAACAAAGAAAGGCATCCGATTTGGATGCCTTTCTTTATTTTTCGTGGGATGATACTACCCGATGTAATCCATGATGATATCCACGATTTCATCCTCGGTCTTGCCGTCTGCAGAGATGATGAGGTCGTAGTTGCGGGTATCGTAACGGGAAGTGTTGGTGTACTTCTGAACGTAGTTCTCGCGCATCTTGTCTACCTTCTCGATAGTCTTGCGGGCCTCGGACTCTGAGAGGTTCTGCTTACGCATCACGCGTTGGATACGGAACGGCATAGAAGCCTGGATGAGGATACTCAGGCTGTTTGGCTCGTCACGGAATACATAGAAACCGCTACGTCCAGCCACAACACACGACCCTGCCTCGGCTATGCCCTTCAGGATCTCTGTCTCCAGCTTGAACATCTCCTCGGTAGTGGGAACTTCGTATTTCTCAGGAACCTGTCCAGTGGGGGTCAGGCCCAGTCCTGCGTTGAGGTTATTGACGAACTCTGTCCACCAGGAACGGCTCTTACCCTTCATCTTTTCCACTTCTTCTACTGTGAGGTTGAACTTTTCGGTCAGTCCACGGATAATTGCCTTGTCGTAAAACTCCACGTTCAGTTTCTCAGCCAACTTGCGGCCAACGGTGCGTCCGCCACTTCCCAACTCACGGTTAATCGTGATGACAAATTTCTCTTGTTTGTTCATTGTCTTCGTTTTTATGTTAAATGATGATTCGTTTCTTATTTACCATGCTTCTCCACAATCTTTCGGAAGCTCTGCAGTTTCTCGCCATAGCAGAGGTCACCACAGTCACCGAAGCCCGGGACGATGTATTTCTGTTCGTTCATGCCCTGATCAACGGCAGCACACCAGATAGTAGAGCCCTCGGGCAACGCCTGCTTCACCACCTCGATACCCTCGGGAGCGGCAATGACACAGCAGAGGTGAATCTTCTTGGGTTTACCTGCCTGTAGCAAAGATTCGATTGCTGCGGCAAGACTGCCACCTGTAGCAAGCATGGGATCGACGATAAGCAGTGTCTTGTTCTTGACGCTTTGTGTGGCAATATACTCGGTATGTATGCCTACCTCGGTATGCTCACGGTTGATGTACATACGGAAAGCCGATACAAAGCCATTGTCTGCCTTGTCGAACACATTGAGGAAACCCTCGTGGAAAGGTAGTCCGGCACGCAGTACGGTGGCTAACACGATATCATCCTTCGGCAGGGGAATGTCGATGGTGCCGAGGGGAGTCGTGATGGTCTTGGGCTTATACTCCAGCGTCTTGGAGAGCTCATACGCCATCATCTCGCCGATACGCTTGATGTTGTGGCGGAAAAGCAGACGGTTCTTCTGATAGTTCTTGTCACGTAACTCCGACATGTATTGGTTGATGATGGAGTTGGTTTTACTAAAATCGATTACTTCCATTATTCTTCTATTTGATTTCCGCAAAGATACAAAGTTTTGTCAACTCTGCGTTACAAAAACTTGAAAGACCACGTGTTTTTTAAATACTTTAACCTAAAAAAGGTTGTGTTCGCACAAATAATTCCTAATTCCTAAATTCTAATTCCTAATTTATTCGTACCTTTGCATCCGCAAACAAGAAATAGGTAATAGTAAATTCAAACAATAAAGTTAGTAACAATTATGGCAAAGTTAGATTTGACTCAGTATGGCATCACCGGTTCTACCGTGATTGCTCACAATCCATCGTATGAGTACCTCTTCGCAGAGGAGACAAAGGCTGGTCTCGAGGGTTTCGACAAGGGCGTAAACACCGAGCTCAACGCTGTTAACGTAATGACTGGTATCTACACTGGTCGTTCACCTAAGGACAAGTTCATCGTAAAGGATGCACAGAGCCAGGACAAGGTATGGTGGACTTCTGAGGATTATAAGAACGACAACCACCCCATGAGCGAGGAGGTTTGGGCAAAGGTAAAGGAGATCGCCATCAAGGAGCTCTGCAACAAGAACCTGTATGTGATGGACGCTTTCTGCGGTGCCAACGAGGCTACCCGTCTGCGCGTTCGCTTCATCGTGGAGGTTGCTTGGCAGGCACACTTCGTTAAGAACATGTTCATCCAGCCTACCGCTGAGGAGCTGGAGAGCTTCGAGCCTAACTTCGTAATCTACAACGCTTCTAAGGCAAAGGTTGAGAACTACAAGGAGCTGGGTCTGAACTCAGAGACTTGTGTGGCTTTCAACACCACAACCCGTGAGCAGTGTATCATCAACACCTGGTACGGTGGTGAGATGAAGAAGGGTATGTTCTCAATGATGAACTACTATCTGCCCCTGCAGGGTATCGCTTCTATGCACTGCTCTGCTAACACCGATATGGAGGGTAAGAACACCGCTATCTTCTTCGGTCTGTCTGGTACAGGTAAGACCACGCTGTCAACCGATCCTAAGCGTCTGCTGATTGGTGACGACGAGCACGGATGGGACGACGAGGGTGTGTTCAACTTCGAAGGTGGTTGCTACGCTAAGGTTATCAACCTCGACAAGGAGAGCGAGCCCGACATCTACAACGCAATCCGTCGCGACGCTCTGCTGGAGAACGTGACCGTTGCTGCTGATGGTAAGATTGATTTCGCAGACAAGAGCGTGACTGAGAACACCCGCGTAAGTTATCCTATCAACCACATTGAGAAGATTGCCCAGAAGGTAAATGGTAAGAGCGCTGGTCCTGAGGCTAAGAACGTTATCTTCCTCAGTGCAGATGCATTCGGTGTACTGCCCCCAGTATCTATCCTGACTCCTGAGCAGACCAAGTACTACTTCCTCTCTGGTTTCACCGCTAAGCTGGCTGGTACAGAGCGTGGTATCACTGAGCCCACTCCTACCTTCTCTGCTTGCTTCGGCCAGGCATTCCTCGAGCTGCACCCCACCAAGTACGCTGAGGAGCTGGTTAAGAAGATGGAGAAGAGTGGTGCCAAGGCTTATCTCGTCAACACTGGTTGGAACGGAACCGGCAAGCGTATCTCTATCCGCGATACTCGTGGTATCATCGACGCTATCCTGGGTGGTGCTATCTTGAAGGCTCCCACGAAGAAGATTCCTTACTTCGACTTCGAGGTTCCCACAGAGCTTGAGGGCGTTGACACCAAGATTCTCGATCCTCGTGACACTTACGCTGATGCAGCTGAGTGGAACAAGAAGGCTGAGGATTTGGCTGGTCGCTTCATCAAGAACTTCAAGAAGTACGAGGGCAACGAGGCTGGTAAGGCACTTGTTGCTGCAGGTCCGAAACTCTAATAGATTTTTGACTTACATCAAAATAAAGGGCGATTTCTTCGGGAATCGCCTTTTTTTGTTGTCTAGTCCATCGAAACTCCTTACCTTTGCACATGTAATCGAGACGATTACGTTGTTATTCATTAGGTTAGTAGTTAATAGATTTAAGGTAAAGATTATGTTATTAGATTTTCAAACAACGGCTTTGTTGATATCTGTTGCTATTGCGACTGTTTTGAGTGTTATCACTCTTATTAATACCAACATCCGTTAGGAAGGAGCGCGGAGTGAGAGATTCATACCGCGCTCTTTTTTTGTTTACAAAATCTAAAATATGGGCTTTTATCATATAATTAACTTAATAAAAGGCAGAAATATGCCGCATTTTGCGGAATTGTGAGTAAATTTGCACCCAAAATTGAATTTTGATCAAAATGGCAAAACAAATAAGAGTCTTATGGGGCATGCTGATGGCAGTATTGCTAATGGCATCATGCCTGAATTCTAACAATGGTGACTCCGGTACTTACTATAGCGATACTGCTATTATAGATTTCACGCTGGGGACACTGAACAAGTATGTTCATACCACATCGTCAACGGGAGCAGACTCCGTATATAAGGAAAAGATAACAGGTAGTAATTATAAGCTCAGTATCGACCAAGAAAACCATCGTATTTTCAATGCCGATTCTCTGCCCATTGGTACGGATGTCGAGCATGTTGTCGGTTCTGTCTCTTCCCTGAACAATGGAGTGGTGTTCTATAAGAGTCTGATTAGCGACTCCCTGTTCTTATTCAGTTCAGAAGACAGTCTTGATTACTCTACTCCCCGTTCTTTTCGGGTTTTTTCCAGCGACGGCTCTACGTATGAGGAATATACCGTTCAATTAAACGTCCACAAGGAAGAGGGCGAACAGTTTGTATGGACTCGCCATTCCAATAATGATGACATCGCTGCTTTGGAAGCAATGAAGGCTGTGACAATTGACGATCGTCTATATGTTTACGGTGTGAAAGCTGGTAAGACACTGGGATATACTACCACGGACGGTGAGTCCTGGACGCCCCTTACTGAGTTGGACGACGAGAATGCCTATCGCAACCTTTTCCCTCTTGATGGTGAACTGTTCACCCTTGTCAACGGTGATTTAGCACGTTCTGAGGACGGTATCACCTGGAATGTCGCTATGGAAAACGTACCCATCAAGCAATTGATTGCTTCCAGTAAGATAGAACTTTATGGTTTGTCGGAAGACGGGAAAATTATGGTTTCCAGAGTCGGGGATCCCTGGGAGGAAGACAAACTCGACGAGGATGCCTCCTGGCTGCCCACAGAAGAGATTGTTTCCGTCTGTCTGCCTGTGAAAATGACCTATTATACAGACTACGTCATCATAGCAGGTATCTCTCCTGAATTCGTAGACATCGCCTCTGTTTGGCGTAAAATAGTAGAGTATGACCTGCAGGGACTGGAAGACAAGTGGATATACATGAGTCGTTCCGACAATAACCGCTTTGCCCTTCCTCAACTGAAAAATCCTGTGATGATAGCCTATGACGGCAGCATTCTGGCATGGGGTGTCAAAGACGGTGAGTTCTCACCCATCTACCAAAGTCGTGACAACGGCCTGATATGGAAAAAACAGTCGACCTATAATTTGCCGGCAAACTTCAACATAAGCACGCTGTCATTCACGGCAGCCACAGATGGCAGTGAGATATGGCTTGTCAGTGGTGAGAGCGGAGAAGTATGGCAAGGCCATCTAAACCGTCTTACCTGGAAAGAGAATAAATAAAGATGATGTTGAGAAAGACCCTCTTATCCGTCTTACTGACCTTCATCACGGTCTCGCTTAGTGCTCAGGAAGCTCCTGAATATCGCGCTGAGATAGGAGGCGGAGTTGGTGTCGTTGCCTATCTGGGCGACTTCAACGGGAATCTTTTCAAGAACATGCAACCGATGTTCACCTTGTTGGGGCGTTATAAGTTCAACCCACGCATGGCGCTTGCCTTGAATGTGAGCTATGGAAAGATTAAAGGCTCCTCCAAGAATGTGGAGACTTTCTATCCCGATTTACCTGAGATAGAGTTCAGTCATGGCCTCTTGGATGTGGGAGTGAGATATGAATATAACTTCTGGCCCTTCGGCACAGGAAGAGAGTATCGCGGAGCAAAACGTATTACACCTTATATATATATAGGGTTGGGAGCTACTTTTGTGAAGCCCGAGTCGACGGAAGTCGCTCTCAACCTGCCTATAGGTGTCGGTGCAAAATACAAATTAGGAGAGCGTGTGAACCTTGCACTCGAATGGACGATACATTTCACAACGAGTGACTTGTTGGACGGTGTGAAGGATCCCTACGGCATCAAGAGCAGCGGTCTTTTCAAGAATACCGACTGCTATGACCATTTACGGGTATCGCTAACCTATGATATATGGGCAAAATGTAAAACGTGTCACAATGATAGAGACTAACAACATTCCACAGCACATTGCAATCATTATGGACGGCAATGGCAGATGGGCAATGGATCGCGGGTTAGACCGTACGTTTGGCCACAAGGCTGGACTCGACAACCTGGAGACCATTACTACCCTTTGTTCTAACTTAGGGGTGAAGTACCTGACGGTCTATGCCTTTTCCATAGAGAATTTCAACAGGCCCGCCTACGAGGTGGAGGCACTGATGGGATTGGTGCTCAGTTTCATCAAGATGGATTTGTTCCACAACAATAACGTGAGCTTCCACGTGGTAGGTGATCGTGACCGACTGCCCAAGAGTGTACAGGATAAGCTACGCTCAATGGAGGAAGAGACAGCAATGTACGACGGTATGGCGATGACTATCGCAATGAGCTATTCGTCCAAACAGGAGCTGGTGAATGCCAGCAAACTCATTGCACAGAAGGTTCAAAACGGTGAGATGAGTATTGACGACATTAACGAAGAGGCCATCAGCCAGAATCTGTGGACATCGTGGATGCCCGATCCCGACTTGCTCATCCGCACAGGTGGTGAGGTTCGTATCTCAAATTACTTGTTGTGGCAATGTGCCTATTCGGAGTTCTACTTCTGTGACACCTACTGGCCCGATTTTGGCGAAAAGGAACTCCATCAGGCGATAGAGAGCTACCAAAATCGTCAACGCCGTTTCGGTAAGACAGAGGCACAAGTAGAAGAGGAAGATAATAAGTAAAAGGTAAAAAAGTAAAAAGATATATGAGAATGAATAACATGCATCAGGCAAAGAGGTGGGTAAAATGGGGGTTACCTTTTTACCTTCTTACCTTTTTACCTTTAAGCATATTCGCACAGGATGTCATTGTGAATCCCGACATCTCGTATGCAGGCACTCCCAGAACATGTGAGATTGGCGGTATTGCAGTCAAGGGTGTTGAAGGCTATGAGGACTACGTGCTGATTGGTCTGTCTGGTCTTTCCGTAGGTCAGGTTATCACCATCCCTGGTGCCGAGATTACCGATGCCGTAAAGCGTTATTGGCGTCACGGTCTGTTCTCCCGTGTGTCTATCACGGCCGACTCGATTGTAGGCAACAAGGCTTATCTGTGTATTAATCTTGCCACACGTCCTCGTGTCAGCAGAATTAACTATAATGGTATCAAGAAGTCGGAACGTGAGGATATGGAGGCGAAGCTTGGTATCATGAGAGGTGCGCAGATTACGCCAAACATGATTGACCGTGCTAAGATACTTGCTAAACGCTATTTCGACGACAAGGGTTTCAAAAATGCAGTCATTGAAATCGTACAGCGTGATGACGTGACTGACAAGAATATGGTTATTCTGGATGTCAATATCGACAAGAAAGACAAAATGAAGGTGCGTCAAATCATCTTCGAGGGCAACCAGCAACTCTCCTCACGTAAGATTAAGGGTAACCTGTTTAAAAAAGGTGCCTTCGGTAAAATTAACGAGGCTGGTAAACTCAGCAACTTCTTCAAGGCTAAGAAGTTCACACCAGAGCGTTATGACGATGCCAAGAAAGAACTGATCGAGAAATACAACGAGTTAGGTTTCCGTGATGCTGTCATCGTTAAGGATTCCGTCTGGAACGTCGACGATAACCACGTCAACGTCTTTGTGAAGGTTGACGAGGGACAGCGTTACTTCCTCCGCAATATTACATGGGTCGGCAATACCGTGGTGACTTCCGACTACCTGAATGCCGTATTGGGCATGAAGAAAGGTGATGTCTATAACCAGAAACTGATGAAGAAGCGCTTGACAGAGGATGAGGACGCCGTAGGCAACTATTATTGGAACAACGGTTACCTTTTCTATAACCTCGACCCGACGGAAGTAAACATCGTGGGCGACTCCATAGATCTGGAGATGCGCATTCAAGAGGGAACCCAGGCACATATTAGCAATGTACGCATCTACGGTAACGACCGTCTTTACGAGGAAGTTGTACGCCGCGAGTTGCGCACCAAACCAGGTGACCTCTTCTCGAAGGATGCTATCCAGCGTTCTGCACGTGAGATTGCCTCAATGGGATATTTCGACCCAGAAAAGGTGAATCCTGACATCAAACCCAACTATGAAGATGGTACGGTGGATATCAACTGGGAACTGGAACAGAAATCAAACGACCAGTTGGAATTCTCCCTAGGTTGGGGTCAGACTGGTATCATCGGTCGTGTCGGTATCAAACTGAATAATTTCTCTATGCGTAACCTCTTCGGCAAGAACAAGATGCACCGCGGTATCATGCCAATTGGTGACGGTGAGCAATTGTCGTTGTCTGTTCAGACCAACGGTCGCTACTACAGCTCCATCTCTACGGGCTATAGCACCGGCTGGTTTGGCGGTAAGCGTCCGAACGCCCTGAATGTCAGCCTGTTCTTCTCCAAGCAGAGTGATATCTCCAGCAGCTATCGTAATAATAGTTACTATAATAACTACATGAACTATATGTACGGTTATGGTTCGACAGGTTATGGCTATAACTACGATGCGATGCTTGATGACGACAAGTACATTAAGATGTTCGGTGCCTCTATCGGATGGGGTAAGCGTCTGCGTTGGCCTGACGACTACTTCCAGTTGTCTCTGTCGCTGTCATATACACGCTATATGCTGCGTGATTGGAACTATTTTATCATCAGCAACGGTAACTGTAACAACATCAACCTCGGTGTGACACTCTCACGTAACTCTACCGATAACCAGCTCTTCCCACGTCGCGGTTCTGAGTTTATGGCATCAGTAACACTGACACCACCTTGGTCAGCTTTCGACAAGAAGGATTATGAGCATCTCGCTACTGATCGTACTTCAGCAACCTTTGAACAGGAACAGCAGGACAAGTATCGTTGGATTGAGTATCATAAGTGGAAGTTTAAGACACGTACCTTCACAGCACTGACTGGTGGACAGAAGTGTCTGGTGCTCATGACTCGTGTGGAGTTCGGTCTGCTGGGTTCATACAACAAGTATAAGAAGTCGCCCTTTGAGACCTTCTACGTTGGCGGTGACGGTATGAGTGGATATTCTACCGGCTATGCAGAAGAGACTATCGGCTTGCGTGGTTATGACAACGGTTCTATCTCGAATACAGCCGCCTATAAGGCAGGTACGAGTGCTTACTACAATGCCTATGCCTACGATCGTTTCACGCTGGAACTCCGTTATCCGTTTATGTTGGGTAACACCACCATCTACGGTCTCACTTTCTTAGAAGGCGGTAACGCATGGGTTGACACGAAGAACTTCAATCCCTTTGACATGAAGCGTTCTGCCGGTGTCGGTGTCCGCATCTTCCTCCCAATGGTGGGTTTGATGGGTATCGACTGGGCTTACGGTTTCGACAAGGTATATAGCGGCAACAGTTACAAGAAAGGTGGCAGTCAGTTCCACTTCATTTTGGGACAGGAGTTTTAAACGATTCTGTCGTAATAACGTCATAACGATATAACGTAATAACGATGAAAAAGATTATAGCATTAATGATTCTGTTAGCATCGGCAGTGTCGATGCAGGCACAGAAATTCGCATTGCTCGATATGGATTATATCCTAAAGAACATTCCTGCTTATGAACGTGCCAACGAACAGTTGTCACAGGTATCCAAGAAATGGCAGGCAGAAGTGGAGGCTCTCCAAACGGAGGCCCAGACGATGTATAAAGACTATCAGAAAGAGGTGGTTTTTCTCTCGCAGGAACAGAAAAAAGCACGTCAAGATGCCATTATGGAGAAAGAACGTGAAGCATCCGAATTGAAGAAGAAGTACTTCGGCCCTGAAGGTGAACTCTTCAAGAAACGTACTGCCTTGATGACACCTATCCAAGAGGAGATATACAATGCCGTCAGCGAGATTGCCGACCTACGTGGCTATCAGTTAGTCCTAGACCGTGCTAGCGATAGTGGTATTATCTTCGGTTCTCCGAAAGTAGATATCTCAAGCGAGGTGCTTAGTCGCTTAGGATATAGTAACTAGAATATCTATATGATCTAGGAAATCTAGAATAAATTAATAACGAAATAATTAAAGTAAGAAAAATGAAAAAAATGATTCTTTGCGCTATTTGCGCAATCTGCGGTTTCACTACCGCCAACGCACAGAAGTTCGGTCATGTTAATGCCCAGGAGATTATTCAGGCTATGCCAGAGTTCACGAAAGCCCGTACCGATATCGAGGCACTAACTAAGACCTACGAAACAGAGTTGAAGAGTATGCAGGATGAGCTCCAGAAGAAAGCAGAGGCTTATGAGAAGGAGCAGGCAACCCTGCCCGCTAATATCAAGGAGCGTCGCGAGAAAGAGCTGCAGGACATGTACCAGAAAATCCAGCAGACCTATCAGGATAATCAGCAGGCTCTTGCCAAGGAGCAGTCAGAGAAGATGCAGGTCATCCAGACCAAAGTGATTGACGCTATCAAGGCAGTCGGTCAGGCTGGTGGCTATGTCTATATTATGGACATTGCCGGTGGCGTTCCCTACATCAGCTCCACTCTCTCTACCGATGTTACTGCTCAAGTAAAGGCTAAATTGGGCTTGAAATAAATAAAACACGAACTTTACCCTATGAAACGGTTTTTAGTTAGTTTATTAACCGTCATTGCTCTTTCAGCATCTGCTCAGGCTACTGAGCCGGTGCTGAAATTCGGCTTTATGAGCTATGGCACCATGCTACGTTCGATGTCTGACTATACTCTTGTAGAAACCAGCCTTGCTAAGCTTCGTGAGCAATATGCTGCTGAGCAGAAACGTGTAGAGGAAGAATTCAACAAGAAGTACGAGGATTTTCTCGAAGGACAGCGCGAATTTCCACAGAGCATCCTTCAGAAGCGCCAAAGCGAGCTTCAGGAGTTGCTCGACAAGAACATTGCCTTCAAAAAAGAAAGCCAGCGACTATTGACAGAAGCTGAGGAGAAGGCGATGGCTCCACTAAAGGCTCGTCTTTCTAGCGCACTGGCAAAAGTGGGCGTAGAACGTGGACTTGCCTTCATCGTTGACACTGACCAGCAGTCGATGGTATGGATGAACATGACGATGGGCGAGGATGTGACAGAGCTTGTCCAGAAAGCATTGAAATGACACTTCCAAGTAAACCAGGCCCCATTGGTATCTTCGACAGTGGTTATGGTGGACTGACCATCCTGCATGGCATCCGCCAACTGCTTCCCCAGTACGATTACCTGTACTTGGGTGATAATGCTCGTGCTCCATACGGCACGCGTTCCTTTGATGTTGTCTATGAGTTTACCCGTCAGGCTGTTGTCCGTCTCTTTGAGATGGGGTGTCATCTTGTTATCTTAGGTTGTAATACTGCCTCGGCGAAGGCATTACGAACCATTCAGCAGCACGACCTTCCTAGCCTTGACCCCCAACGCCGTGTCTTGGGTATCATCCGCCCTACGGCAGAAGTTATCGGCTCTCTCACCCATTCCCGCCATGTGGGCATCTTTGCGACAGAGGGAACCATCAGGAGCGAAAGCTATAACTTGGAGATTCATAAATTCTTCCCCGACATCCAAGTCAGCGGTGTCGCCTGTCCCTTTTGGGTTCCTTTGGTAGAATATAACGAGGCGGACTCACCTGGTGCCGACTATTTCGTGAAGAAACGTATCGACCAGATTCTCCGCATGGATCCGGAGATCGACACCATCATCTTAGGCTGTACCCATTATCCCTTATTGTTGCCTAAGATTCATAAATATATTCCTCGTGGCATCCGCATCATCTCCCAGGGAGAGTATGTCGCTGAAGCCCTCCAAAAGTATTTCCAGCGTCATCCTGACGTGGAGCAGCGTTGTACACAGGGTGGTGAGGTACATTATCTCACCACCGAGAATCCTGAGAAATTCAAGGAACAGGCACAACTCTTTCTTCACGAGAGATCCGTGGAAGTCGAGAACATCACATTAGTTTAAACTCCTCTTTCTGCCCAGTCGCCTCGATCGAGGTTTCGATAGCCAATGGCTTCAGCAATGTGCATGGATTCAACCTTTTCACTACCGGTAAGGTCTGCAATGGTTCTTGCCACTTTGAGGATGCGACTATAAGCACGGGCGGACAGTTTAAGACGCTCCATGGCCATACGAAGCATATGAAGGCTTTCGGCATCGGGTTCTGCAAACTGGTGGAGCATTTTCTCCGTCATCATTGCGTTACAATAAATGCCCTTATAGGATTTGAAACGCTCCTCTTGAATCTTACGAGCCTTGATAATGCGCTCACGAATGACGGCAGAAGGCTCACCTGGTTGCATTTGTGAGAGTTGGGAGAAGGGAACGGCCTGTATCTCACAATGGATATCGATACGGTCCAATAGTGGACCGCTGATCTTGTTCATATACCGTTGTATTTGCCCTGGAGTGCAAGCGCACGAATGTGTCGGATCTCCATAATAGCCACATGGGCAAGGATTCATCGAGGCGACGAACATAAAGGAACAGGGATATTGCACGCTGTATTTCGCACGACTAATGGTGATATGGCGGTCTTCCAGCGGCTGACGCATCACCTCCAATACTGAACGACTGAACTCTGGTAGCTCATCGAGGAACAACACCCCGTTATGTGCTAGAGATATCTCACCTGGTTGTGGATTAGCACCACCTCCTACTAATGCAACTTGTGAGATGGTGTGATGCGGAGCACGGAAAGGACGCTGGGAAATCAAACTCGTATCACGTGACAATTTACCAGCTACGCTGTGTATCTGCGTCGTCTCAAGACTTTCGCTTAACGACAGAGGGGGCAAAATGCTGGGCAATCGTTTTGCCATCATCGATTTCCCTGATCCTGGAGGACCTATCATAATGAGGTTATGGCCACCTGCCGCAGCAACTTCTAAAGCACGTTTCACACTCTCTTGTCCGCGGACATCCGCAAAGTCGAGTTCAAAGACACTTTGGTTCTCATAAAACTCCCGACGGGTATCTATCACTGTTGGCGCAATCTCAGACGAACCGTTGAAGAAACGAATCACATCCATCAATGTCTCCATACCATAGACATCCACTTGGTTAACTACAGCAGCCTCACGGATGTTCTGTTTGGGAACAATCAGTCCCTTAAAATGGTCGGCACGTGCTTTGATGGCAATAGGCAAAGCACCTCGTACTGGCTGCAACCTGCCATCGAGCCCCAGTTCACCTACCAGCATATACTCTGAAAGATGTTCACTCACCACCTTTCCATTAGCAGCCAGAATGCCAATAGCAAGGGGTAAGTCATAACCGCTACCCTCTTTCTTGATATCAGCAGGCGACAGATTGATAGTAATATCCATCACAGGCATCTTGAAACCATTATTGACAAGGGCTGCTTTTATACGGTCATGGCTTTCCTTGACAGCGGTATCAGCAAGCCCTGAGAGATGAAACTGCACTCCTCGTGCCATACTCACCTCCACCTTCACAGTGTTTACCTCCAATCCGTTAACTGCAGCACAATATGTATTAACCAGCATAAGTCCATGAATAAGATATTAGACTATTATTTTATTGGATAGGCTTAATAACCAACATTGTTCTACCATAATTTGCAAAGGTCTCGTACATTTGGCGAATGGCAGGATAATTATTGGTATCTTGTAGCACTTTATTGACGTTGAAGGTATAATGCACTTGCAACTGACGACCGGTCTGACTGGTAAAAAGATGTCCCTCAAGAGCTTTGTCTGGGGTTGTCAGATTATACTGTTCTGGTTTTTCTGCCAACTCATAGCCCTCAGGCAAGGTGATGTTGACAGCAACGGTTTCGGACGACAGGCAAGGGAACTCAATAGGCATCAGACGCGAATCGATAATAAAAGGATTCTCTTGAATAGGCGGTACGGGGAAGGGACAGAAACTGACCTGACCATCAGCAGCCGTCGTCTTATAAGTGACGGAAATGCTATCGGTAGCTTTTGGTACAAAATCCTGAATATGCTTCTGCTGACGGAACAACAAGGCTGCCAGTCCTTCATACTGAGAGTTCTGTGTACCCTGAATAGTACCATCGGGCGAGAGGGTTGCCTGAATGGATATAGCAGTCTTCGACTTCTGTATTCTCTGCAGATCAACCCAACGACTCTTTTTATCTGGGGCCACTAGACGAGCGCTCTTGACCAACAGAAGGGCTGGCAATACATTGAGATAACCACCTACCGACGAGGCGTCAACATAGACTTCCTGAGAACCAACCTTAATAGCGACGACAAATGTGGTGAGCTTTTGGAACGATGGGAAGTTATAGGGTAACAAGCCCTGATCACGGGAACGGAGGACGACAGGATAAGCTTCAAGACCAACATCTTTCAATGATTGGATAAGTAGCATGTTGATATCGGCATTACTACCCTTACCCTGTTTAAGGGTCTCAGTCGTCATGCGTGGCCATAGTTCATACTTGCCGTCCCAGCTCGTGTGCTTCTGAACCATTTGGAATACAGCAACGGCACGTTCCTTCGCATCGGCTATCTCTGGAATACGGGCATCCTGCAATTCCTTTTGCAGGGGACTGTGATTATTGAGCTGTCTTCCCAAACTAGGATCTTCAAGCAGAATCTCATCAACATGATCCCACGTCTTGACATAGGGTGTCTGCATAGTGCCATGCAGATTGAAACTTTTCAACTCTGCGGTGATGCCTGCACAATAGTCGTTCGCATTCCATACGTATATATCCTTGGGCATCGCCTTTAGATTACGACCTATGCAGGTATAGTGGTTGGTGCTAATTTGAACGGGTGCGGCCAATGGGTCACTCTCCAACTTGTAACTCATAGAACCCGTAACACAGCGACAGACAAGTCGCTGAATACCATGTTCCTCCATATTGAAGATCAGGTAGCTGGGAATATCCATATCGAGACAAGCATATACTACAGGTATCTCACACTGCGCATACCAGTCACGCAGGCGGTAGAATAGTTCACTGTGAATATTATATTCATATTCGATGACCGTACCTTCCCTGACATCAGGAACAGTGAAACTGACCTGCCAAGTGTCATCGTCTATTTTCTCCTTCTTGACCTCACTATTCTTGAGACGACTTTTGACCACTTTGCCATTAACCATGTTATAGGCAGTAGCCTTCAGATCTTCTACGCTCTCACTGGTATAAGTGTTCGCTATATTCTCTGTCAGCGAACCGCCTGCACCTTCGAAAGACGATGAGTTTACGGGACCCATACTGAAATACATAGCACGGAGAGATAATTTGGAAGCATTTACGCCTGCCCTATCTTGGTTCAAAATGTTATACGGAATCGTTACACGGGCATAACGTTCTCCGGCAGGTTTCAGCACCTTGATACGCACCTTCTCGTGATAGTCAGTAAGATAACCGCTAGGTTGAATGGTATAATTTACATTCGTCAGCCGACAAAGCACTACGGCATCTGCCTGCGGGTCTGCCTCATAGGTAGTCATTTCCAACTCTTCCTTAGTGGGTTTGCCAAACTTCATATTGACACTTTCCTGCGCCCAAGAGGTCAACGCAGTCATACACATGGAGATGAATAGTAATCTTTTAAGTCTCATGATTGTTAGTTTTTAGCATAATCAACTGCAAAGATACAAAATAATTCTCAATTTATTTGTACCTTTGTCCCCAGAAAATAAAAAAGAGATGCGATTGATTCGATTTCTAAAAGAATGGACGCTGCCAGTGGCAATAATCACAGGAACGGTGTGTTACCTGACATTCTACTATATACCACAGTTGGATGCGCTAGGCAATACGCTTAGTCCTGTCTTCGATGTTATTTTCCCACTCTTCGTCTTCCTTACACTATTTGTGACATTCTGCAAAGTAGACTTTCACCAGATGCGACCGCACCGCTGGCATGTGGGAGTTCTTGTCGCGCAACTGGCACTGGTTGCTGCGTTGGTGGCATGGATTATGCAAATAGACGGGACAGCAAGCCAACGATTACTATGGGAAGCACTGCTGACATGTGTTATCGGACCAGCAGCCTCAGCATCACCGGTAGTGGTGGGTAAGCTAGGAGGAAATATCTCAACAATGACGACGTATGTGCTCATCTCTTCTTTAGCATCAGCACTGATGATCCCATTGGTGTTCCCGATGTTGGAACCTGCGGCAGGAGTCCCCTTTATGGAGGCCTTCCTCGTCATTCTGGAGAAAGTTTCAATTGTGTTACTGTTACCTTTGGTTTTAGGTTGGTTTATGCAGCATTACGTGAAAGGTGTCTGCACAAAGATAGCAGCAATGCCCAACCTAAGTTTCTACTGCTGGGCCATCTCGCTATCCATCACAACAGGTATTACAGTGAAGAACATTGTACATAGCGAAGCCTCATTGGTTCTATTACTGATGATAGCCTTGTCAACCTTTGTTCTTTGCTTCATCCAATTCTTTATCGGAAGAGGAATCGGGCACCGATTGGGTGAAGTGATTAACAGTGGACAGGCTCTCTTCCAGAAAAATACAGCATTAAGTATCTGGGTAGCATATATGTATCTACACCCTGTAGCTTCGATAGGGGCAGGATGTTATGTGCTGTGGCAGAATATTATCAACTCAATAGAGTTGTGGAGTTATGGAGTTAAGAAGTCAAGGAGTTAGAAGAAAGAATTATGGAGGGTATTAAAGTCATTGCTTTCGATGCAGATGATACACTGTGGGACTGTCAGTCATGGTTTGACGAGGTGGAGCGGAAATGCTGTGAGATGCTGAAACCATGGGCCACTGCACGAGAGGTCAGCGAAGGATTGTTTGCCACAGAGCATGCTAACCTGCCCCTGACAGGATATGGAACCAAGGCTTTTACGCTCTCACTGATAGAGAATGCCATCCGTATCAGTAAGGGAGAATTGACTGGTGATAAAGTCATGCAGCTGATTGACATGGGAAAGGAACTGTTGCGCTTCCCAACGACACCCCTGCCAGAAGTAAGAGAGACACTGGAAGCACTCTCAAAGACACGCCGATACCGCTTAGTAGTGTTCACCAAAGGAGAATTGATGGATCAGGAAGATAAACTGAGGCGCTCAAAACTGGAGGGATTTTTCTCGCACATGGAGACTGTATCGAACAAGACGGAACGGGAATACCGCCAACTCTGTGAAAACTTGAATGTGGCTCCTGAACAGACACTGATGGTTGGCAACTCCTTCCGTAGTGACATCGCTCCTGCCCTTGAAGCAGGAGCATGGGCAATACATATCCCCTATCATGTAGTGTGGGCTTTAGAGAAGTCAGAGGAGTATCCACATGAGAGACTAAAAAAAATCCAGCATTTCTCTGAAATACTGGACTTCGTGCCGCGAGCGGGACTCGAACCCGCACAGCCGTTTCGGGCCAAGGGATTTTAAGTCCCTCGTGTCTACCATTCCACCATCGCGGCAAACCGGATGCAAAGATAGTGCAAAATTTCGATTTAGCGAACAAAATGAGAATATATTTTCATTTTTGAGCGTGAGAAATTTATCTAAATCGAACCAAATACACGATTTCGCATTAATTATTTACTCCGATAAGACGGTGGTGACACCTTGTGGTCCTGAGGTCTGCGCATTGCGATAGGGCTGCAGACTTCGGTCACCCTGTTCACCATTCACTATTAACCCACCATTATTCAAATCGTACTGTTTGCCACATTTGGAACACGTAGCAATACCCGTTCCTTTCTGATCCATCGTCAATCGATAGTTGGGATTTGAAAAGTTATTTTCCTTATAGACACAGTTGATGCACTGAATATCATAAGCAACAAAGCCTCCAAAATTCTGAAAGCCCACGATGATACCGTTATTCAATCCCAAACGCAGGTTACTACGTATCTCTGTGGCGGTCTCTATCTGTGTGGAACTGAGTCCTTGGTTGTTCTCAAACACCAGGTATTTTGTTCCTCCTTTTACCGTTTGCGTAATCTTACAGAAAATGCCTGAAGATGCCGAATTGGTAGCCGTCGCCAAAGTCTGGTCTAAATGGATACTATTATCATAGATAAAACGACATGGCCAAGAAGTGAACTCCTGCTCAGCTCCACAAGAGGATAATAAGAAGGAAGAGGTAAGCAAGAAGAGGTTTGAGATGAACTTTTTCATCGTAGGAGCCTCCTTTCTGCTTCCTTAACCTTATCAAATCCAAAACCTTCCATGACTTGCTGCATCAGGACTGCAATCTTGTCGTTGCAAAGATTGCCGATAGAGCCTTCATGAGTGTGGTGGATATCTTTATTTGGTTTGAAGGTTCCTGCCTCGATATCCAATCCCACCTTCTTATAGGCATCACGGAAAGGCATACCCTCTGCTGCGAGGCGGTTCACTTCTTCGACGGAGAACATCGGGTCATACATCGGATTGTCAAGAATATCTTCGCGTACCTCTATCTTATTAATAATGTAGGCAGCCATCTGGAGACAGTCCTTCAGTTCGTCGAAGGCTGGCAAAAAGACTTCTTTGATAATCTGTAGGTCGCGGAAATAACCTACAGGCAGATTATTCATAATCAGCGTCACTTGTTGGGGAAGTGCCTGCAACTTATTACACTTCGCACGAATCAGTTCGAAGACATCAGGGTTCTTCTTGTGTGGCATAATACTGCTACCTGTGGTACATTCCTTCGGCAACTTCACAAAGGAGAAGTTCTGCGAGTTAAACAGACAGGCATCAAAAGCCATCTTTGCTAACGTACCAGCGATAGTAGCGATAGCAAAACCTACGTTACGCTCCATTTTTCCACGTCCCATCTGAGCATATACTACATTATAGTCCATGGAGTCAAAGCCCAACAGGTCCGTTGTCATCTGACGCTTTAGGGGGAACGATGAGCCATAGCCTGCTGCAGAACCGAGCGGATTGCGATTCGTCATCTTATAGGCTGCCTGCAAGAACAGCATATCGTCGGCAAGTGACTCGGCATAGGCACCAAACCACAAGCCAAAAGAGGAAGGCATCGCCACCTGTAAGTGGGTATAGCCAGGCATCAATACCTGCTTATACTGTTCACTCTTGGTAATTAACTCGTCGAAGAGAACTTTCACGCTATCGGCTATCTCCATCAGTTCATGACGAGTGAATAACTTCAGGTCAACCAATACCTGATCATTGCGAGAGCGACCAGAGTGAATCTTCTTACCCATATCGCCCAGTTTACGCGTCAGCATGAGTTCTACCTGTGAATGGACATCCTCTACGCCTTCTTCTATCTTGAACTCTCCACGCTCACAGATGGCATGGATGTTCTTCAACTCGGCAAGCAACTGCTTCAACTCGTCTGCCTCTAAGAGACCGATAGACTCCAGCATCGTGATATGCGCCATAGAGCCCAAGACATCATAAGGAGCGAGATAAAGATCCATCTCTCTGTCACGCCCAACAGTGAAACGCTCTATCTCGGCATTCACCTCAAAGTTCTTTTCCCAAAGTTTATTTGCCATTTCTGTTTTCGTTATTTCGTGAAAACGCTATATCGTTATTACGACTTTATACATAAGGCACCTGTGCCAGTGCGTCAGCAATTTTCTCTACACCGTCCTGCAAGGGACCGCTAATCATGCCTTTCAGCATAAAGGGGATATCCGCCTTGACTGTTACACGCATCTTACTCGTTGTCTCTGTGACAGGCAATACCTGTATCCACAAGTTGAAAGGCATGGGTGACTGCTCTGTTTCGAACTTCACACACTTACCTTCTTCGCGTTCGACGATACGAAGCTTCAAGAGTCCTACAGGATCCACTTTCACCTGTACGGTATCCTCGTCGAAGGCGAAATCCGACAACTTATCCTCTGGTACACGATCACGCACCTTATCAAGGTTGCGTAAATCACTGATATTACGATATACGTCCTCTACGGGATAGGGAATGGGTTTTACACTACTCTCAAATTTCGTCATTGCTTCCAAGTACTTGGTGACTTACGCCACTCGTTCAACACTTCAATATCCTCTGCCTTGATATAACCCGTCTCAGCAGCCTGTTCCAATACAGCAGCATAGTTGCTCAGAGTGATGAGTTTCACACCAGCAGCCTTGAAAGCCTCTTCGGCAACAGGGAAACCATAGGTGAACGAGGCAACCATGCCAATCACTTCCACGCCATACTGACGCAAAGCCTCTACTGCCTTCAAACTGCTGCCTCCTGTAGATATCAAGTCTTCTACTACGATGACTTTCGCACCCTTTTCCAGTTCACCTTCTACCTGATTACCCATGCCATGATCTTTCGGTTTCGGACGAACATAAGCATAAGGCAGTCCTAACTGGTCAGCCACTAATGCACCCTGTGCGATGGCACCTGTAGCAACACCAGCCACAGCCTCTGCCTCAGGGAAGTTTTCCTGAATAAGATGACATAGTTCTAACTTCACGAACGAGCGAACTTCCGAGAAACCCAACGTCTTGCGGTTGTCGGTATAGATTGGTGACTTCCAGCCTGAAGCCCATGTAAACGGCTCGTTAGGCTGTAACTTGATGGCTTTGATGTCCATCAGTTTCTGAGCGAAAAGTTTCTTGATCTCCATAGCAATTCATTTGATTTGGGTGCAAAGATACGAAAAAGTTTAGAGTTTAAAGTTTAGAGTTTAGAGTTTTTTTCTTAAGACTTCGTAAATCCGAGGGTGAGGACACTGATGCGGATACCTGGGATGTCCTTTAAGACATTAGCACATGCAGTAAGTGTCGCTCCTGTAGTACATACATCATCTATGAAGAGAATGTGTTTCCCCTCTAAGTCTTTCGCATCACGCAACTCAAACATCTCTGCTACGTTCTCCTGTCGCTGATGGCGCATGAGAGAGGTCTGGCTCTGGTGAAAATGCTTGCGCTTCAAGGCGCGACTCATGACTGGAATATGGGTTATTTCATGAATGCCACGAGCAATCATCTCACTTTGGTTGTAGCCTCGTTGGCGTTTTCTCTTGGAAGAAAGAGGAACAGGAATGATGACATCCACTCCTGCGAAGTAGTCTGCCATCCGCATCTCTTCTGCCATCATCCTTCCGATATCCTCCCCGATATCAGGACGGTCGGCATATTTCAAGTCGTATATCAACTGGGCTGCCTCAGCATGTGGCTCATAGAAAAAAAGAGCTGCAGCACGACTGACTGGTGCAAGTCCCCAGAAGAGCTGTGTCATGGGGTTGTCATAGGGTGTAAACTGATAGGTAGTACGAGGCAGATGGAGATAGCATGCCGAGCAGACAGAACGTTCTGTGATACTCAGTCGCTGTCCACAAATCACGCACTGTCGAGGTGAGATAAGGTCAAGGATTCTAGTCCAAATACTCGTCTTCATCTGTTACATTGATACATTGTCGGATGATATCCATCGTAAAGCCACGACTCATAGCAAACTTAATGAGCTTGCCATTCAGTTCATAGTCGCTATTGGCCTTTGTCGACTTGCGTTTTTGTTGGAGCAAAGGACGCAAGACTGCAATATATTCTTCGTCGTCCACTTCATCCAAAACGCGTTGACGGATATCCTCATCGATATGTTTTGCCCATAAAGCCTGCTCCACTTTCCGTCTGCCCCATTTATTATAGCGCACCTTGTCCTTGACGAAGGCACGGGCATAACGCTCGTCATCCACATAACGCTCCTTGATGAGTCGTTGAATGACCCTTGCCTGCGCTTCCTCTGGCAGTTCCCAACGACGCATCTTCTCCAGCATCTCATACTGGCAGTGCTCGCCTTGTGCACAAAGGGCGGCTAACGTAAGATAAGCATCGTTTTCTGTTTTCATTGTCATTTCACTTTTCGCTATTCACTTTTTTTGTGCTCGTATCATGCGTTGTTTGCCGTATTGGTCGTCCTTGCATTCAATATCGTGGTACGACATCGTACTCAACAGTTCGCAGAGAGGCTCCGCGTAAAGCGGATTGATTTCAAAATACAACCAACCTTCAGGCTTCAATGCTTTGGTTCCATATTCAGCAATGGCACGATAGAACAGCAATGGGTCATCGTCTGGTACAAAGAGCGCTTCGTGCGGTTCATAGTCGAGAACATTTTGATTCATCGTCTCGCGCTCTTTATGACAGATATAAGGAGGATTGCTGACGATGACATCGTAGCTATTGACCATTAGCTGTTGGCTGTTGGCAAGGATATCCACCTGTTCAAAATTCACGTTGACCCCAAAGCGTTTCGCATTTCCTTGTGCCACTTTCAAAGCTTTCTCTGAGATATCCCATGCTGTTACCTCTGCCTCCGGATACATACCTGCCAGCGTGATGGCAATACATCCACTGCCTGTACCAATATCAAGAATGTTGGCTGTTGTATCTTTTAGAACTATCCAACGCACCAATTCTTGCGTTTCTGGTCTTGGAACTAACACGCCTGGCTCCACATCATACCAATTCCCCATGAACTCTGCTTTCCCCAGCACATACTGCACAGGCTCATGACGTTCCAGTCGCAGGGCGATTTCCTCCAGTTCTGCTTGGTCGTCTGCAGATAATTGTGTATCTTTGCCGATGCAAAGGTCCGTGAATGTCAATCCGAAGCGCACCTCATACACCATTCGGGCAATCGCTTTCGCTTCGCCCTCGCCATAAAGTGGAGTCAGTAAATGCCAGAGTGTTTCGTATGTCATCCTGCAAAATTACAAATAAAATGGAGAAGAACCAAATTACAATAGACGAAAAATACATGCGCCGCTGTATTCAGTTGGCAGAGAATGGTATACAAGGTGCACGACCCAATCCAATGGTGGGTGCCGTCATCGTGGCACCTCTCACCTCCCACCTCTCACCCCTCACCTCTAGAATCATCGGCGAAGGCTATCACGTGCGTTGTGGTGAAGGACATGCAGAGGTGAATGCCTTTTCCAGTGTACGTCCAGAAGACGAGCCGATGCTGAAGGATGCCACTCTCTATGTTTCTCTGGAACCTTGCTCGCACTATGGCAAGACGCCGCCCTGTGCAGACCTCATTATTAAGAAAGGTGTGCGTCGTGTGGTGGTAGGTACCATCGACCCCTTTGCCGAGGTACAAGGTCGGGGCATCAAGAAATTGCAGGATGCGGGCATCAACGTCACTGTGGGCGTGCTTGAAAAAGAATGTCAATGGTTGAATCGTCGCTTCTTCACCTATCATTCCAAGCATCGTCCCTATATCATCCTGAAGTGGGCTCAAACGGCTAATGGCTTTATCGACGATAATGGTCGTGCCCTGCAGATTAGTAATGAGCAGACACAGATGCTCTCGCACCAGTTGCGTGCTGAAGAGGATGCCATCCTTGTGGGACACACCACCGATGCACGTGAACATCCTCAACTGACTGTCCGCCACTGGCACGGTCCCAATCCCAAGCGTGTGGTCCTAACCCATCAGCGTCCATTGTCCCAACTCATTGACGACCTCTACCAGCAGGGCATCCAGTCGCTCATCGTCGAAGGTGGCCGACAAACACACGAGAGTTTCATCCAAGCAGGACTCTGGGACGAGATTCGTGTAGAGACAGGTGCGATAACAGTTACTGACGGCACCTGTGCTCCCCAGCTTCCTGCCAACGTCTCGCTGCTCAGCCGTGATATCTTCGCTAGCAACACCCTATGTCGCTATGTATCAACGAACTTTGGCAGATGAAAGAATAATATTCGCCTCCTGTTTTGTGAGAGTCTTCGATTATTCCCTGGGCTGGGAATGTTTTGTTCCCAGTCTGGGAATAAATAATTCCCAGTAAGGGAACAATTGGCGGCATTAAGGCTGCATTTTTGAGCAATAAGCGTGCCTTATTGACAAATAACCAAGGGTTATTATCAAATAACGAAAGGTTATTAACGAGATGATGGGAGAGATGGAGATTATTTTCTACCAAAGTCGGCAGGTACTTCGCCCCACTTGCTGGTTTCCCACTTAATGATGGGGTTGCGCCACTGGTGGGTCTGCAGCCAACGCTCCGCACGGGCGATAATCTGATAAAGCTGTTCTGTTTCCGGTGTGCGCTCGAGTTTCGTCTTACACTTGCGGTTATTCACCCAGAGGATGGCATTATACGAATCAGAGTAGATGGTCTTGTCGTGCAGTCCCTGCTGTTGCATCAACGCCAAAGCATGCACAATAGCCAGAAATTCGCCAATGTTGTTCGTACCCTTTACTGGCCCAAAATGAAACACACGCGCACCTGTTGCCAAGTCTATCGCTTGGTATTCCATCGGACCTGGATTACCTGAGCATGCAGCATCCACGGCCCACGCATCTGCCCTTACCTCCATGGGCAAGGGAAGCACCGTGTCGTGTCTATAGTCAGGAGGGTTCTGAACCATTAACCAATAACCGTTACATGCGCTCGGGTACTTCGATGCCGAGCAGGGCCATACCGTTCTTGATAATCTTGGCGACGTTCTTTGCCAACATCAGGCGCACGGCCTTCTTCTGCTCATCGGGCTCGTTGAGGATGCTGAAGTCGTGGTAGAACTGGTTGAACACCTTTGTCAGTTCGTAGCAATAGTTTGCAATCCCGCTTGGCGAGTAATCCTTACCGGCCTGCTCCACGGCAGCACCGAACTCACTCATCTTCTGAATCAGCTCTACTTCCTTGTCACTGAGTGAAGGTGTGGCGGTAGCAAATTCTTCACTCTTCACTCTTAACTCTTCACTCTTCCGCAGAATGCTGCGAATACGGGCGTAGGTGTACTGGATGAAAGGACCGGTGTTGCCGTTGAAATCGATACTCTCCTCGGGATTGAACAGCATGTTCTTACGTGCATCCACTTTCAGGATAAAGTACTTCAGGGCACCCATACCCACGATACGGGCAATCTCGCGGCGCTCCTCTTCGGTCATATCGTCGAACTTACCCAATTCCATCGAGGTCTTATAGGCATCCTCTACCATCAGTGCCATCAGGTCGTCGGCATCCACCACCGTTCCCTCACGGCTCTTCATCTTACCGTTAGGTAGTTCCACCATACCGTAAGAGAAGTGAACCAGCTCCTTACCCCACTTGAAGCCCAGACGGTCCAGCAGGATAGAGAGTACCTGGAAGTGATAGTTTTGCTCGTTACCAACGACGTAGATCATCTTGTCGATGGGGTAGTCCTGGAAACGCATCTCGGCAGTACCGATGTCCTGCGTCATATATACTGAAGTGCCGTCAGAACGGAGCAACAACTTCTGGTCCAGACCCTCGTTGGTCAGGTCGGCCCAAACAGAGTTGTCCTCGTGGCGCTCAAAGAGGCCCTTGGCGAGTCCCTCTTCTACCTTAGCCTTACCCTTCAGATAAGTCTGACTCTCGTAGTAGATCTTATCAAACGATACACCCATCTTCTTATAGGTTTCGTCGAAACCGGCATATACCCAGTTGTTCATCTTCTCCCAAAGGGCACGAACCTCAGGGTCGTTCTGCTCCCATTTCACTAGCATCTCGTGAGCTTCCTTAATCAGCGGAGCCTCCTGCTTGGCCTTCTCTTCGTCCATTCCTTGAGCCACGAGCTCTTTCACTTCCTCGCGGTAGTGCTTGTCGAAAGCCACATAGTAGTCACCAATCAGATGATCGCCTTTCTTGCCAGAGGTCTCAGGAGTCTCGCCATTGCCGTACTTCAACCAAGCCAGCATCGACTTACAGATATGAATACCACGGTCGTTGACGATGTTCGTCTTTACAACCTTATTACCATTAGCCTGCATAATCTGAGCCAGCGACCAACCCAGCAGGTTGTTGCGGACATGCCCCAAGTGAAGAGGTTTGTTGGTATTAGGCGATGAATATTCAATCATGACGAGAGGACTCTCGTCGGTAGCCTGCTTCTCTCCATAATGCTCATCAGCATCCATATCAGCAAGCAAGGAGAGCCATGCGGCAGGAGCGACGACAAGATTCAGGAAGCCTTTTACTACATTAAATGCAGCAACAGCCTCGCAGTTTTCTACCAGATACTGTCCAATCTCCTGAGCAGTCTGTTCAGGATTCTTCCTGGAGATTTTCAAGAAGGGGAAGACAACCAATGTCAGATTGCCCTCAAACTCACTGCGTGTCTTCTGCAACTGTACCATCTTCTCTGGCACCTCCTGCCCATATAATGCCTTGACGGCTTGTTGGGCGGCATTCATGATTTGTGATTCAATATTCATTTCGGTATACCTATTTAATCGAAAAACATCCACATTTTCATGTGGATGACTCGTATTGATGTTGTCCAAGGCGGATTCGAACCACCACAAACAGAACCAAAACCTGTTGTGCTACCATTACACCATTGGACACCTACTGTTTGTTTGCGGCTGCAAAGGTAGTGGTTTTTCAGGCCACTACCAAATTTTTAGCCAATTATTTCACAATCAACAGATAATAATTCTTCTTACCTTTCTGAGCAAGAAGATACTTTCCGTCAATCAAGTCATCTGTTGTAACAGGACGGTTTTGGTCGGTCAGTTTCTCCTTATTCAAACTGACACCGCCACCCTGTACCATCTTACGCATCTCACCCTTGGAGGGGAATACCGGTGCTACAGTAGTAAAGAGTTCTATAGCAGGCTGTCCTAACTGCTCCTTAGAAACCTCAAACTGGGGGACACCGTCGAAAACGTCCAAAAATGTCTGCTCATCAAGCTTCTCCAAACCTTCTTTCGTAGACTTCCCGAAAAGGATGTTGCTGGCCTCGATAGCTGTATCAAGAGCCTCCTGAGAGTGTACCATCACTGTCACCTCTTCCGCCAAACGACGCTGAAGGATACGACGACCAGGATCTTGCTTGTGTTCCTCAACCAGTGCATCAATGGTATCCTTTTCCAAGGAAGTGAATATTTTGATATAACGCTCTGCATCCTCGTCGCTGACATTCAACCAGAACTGGTAGAACTTATAAGGAGTGGTACGGGCAGGATCAAGCCAGATATTTCCACTCTCTGTCTTGCCGAACTTCTTACCATCGCTCTTGGTAATCAACGGACACGTCAGGGCGAAGGTCTCTACCTCGTTACCCAAGGTACGACGAATCAACTCAGTACCCGTTGTCATATTACCCCACTGATCATTACCACCCAACTGTAACTTCACACCATAGTGCTGGTAGAGATATAGGAAATCATAGCCTTGCAACAGCTGATAGGTAAACTCCGTGAAAGAAAGACCGTCACGAGCCGTACCGTTCAGACGCTGCTGTACACTTTCCTTTGCCATCATATAGTTAACGGTGATATGCTTACCTACCTCACGGGCAAAATCCAAGAAGGTAAAGTCCTTCATCCAATCATAGTTATTCACCATGATGGCAGCATTCTCTTCCTTCGACTCAAAATCGAGGAACTTAGCCACTTGCTTCTTGATACACTCCTGGTTATGGCGCAGGGTCTCGTCATTCAGCAGATTACGCTCCTGACTCTTGCCAGAAGGGTCGCCTATCATACCTGTAGCACCACCTACGAGGATAATAGGTCTATGACCGCAATGCTGTAAATGGCGGAGCATCATGATACCACACAAATGACCGATATGCAGAGAATCTGCTGTCGGGTCGGTGCCTAAGTACGCCGTTACCATCTCTTTCTGGAGCAGCTCCTCTGTACCTGGCATCATCTGTGCCAGCATACCGCGCCAACGAAGTTCTTCAACAAAATTCTTTTTCATTATCTTTTATCTTTAAACTCTAAACTCTTCAAGGTACAGGATCATATCCGCTCCCACCCCACGGATGACATCTCAAGATTCGTCTGACAGCGAGATACAATCCTTTAATAGGTCCATGTTTCAATAACGCCTGTCGGGCATATTCACTACATGTGGGCGTGAAACGGCACGAGGGAGGTGTATAGGGAGTAATGGCTACCTGATAGAAACGGATGGGAAGCAATAGTACCCACACCAATAGTTTAGAGATACCCTGTAAGAGTCGCCTCATAACCTTTCCGTAATTCGTTGTATCAGCTTCTCCATCCTGTTAACCACTTCCGCTGAACTGCACAAGACGTCAGATAGCCAAATGAAGGCCATCACAATAACCCGTTGAGGATTTTGTTCCAGTTTGTCGTACAACGGTTGTTTCGACAACCGATAAGCCTCACGTATCTGACGCTTGACACGGTTACGCTTAACCGCCCGTTTGAAATGACGCTTAGAGACACTCACCAGTATTTGTACAGGCGATTCTTGTCCGTCACGCTCTTTCTCCATCCATACTACCCGTAAAGGGAAGGCTGCCATGGAGTGGCTGCCTGCTCCGTTGAAGAGACGGTCTGTGAGTTTCATACTGCACAACCGCTCACACTTCCTGAGCGAATGGGCTGCCATCAATTAGGATGTATTTATTTATGCTTTTCTGACAGAAAATGCTGCAAAGCACTGGTCATAGAAGGATATTTCTCCGAAGGTGCCTCTAAATCGAGACGCAGCCCAGCATCCTTGGCAGCCTTTGCCGTAGCAGGACCAAAAGTAGCAATGGCAATCTTTCCTTGTTTGAAATCAGGGAAATTCTTAGTCAATGCCTCTATTCCAGAAGGGCTAAAGAAAATCAGCATATCATAGTCGAACGTCTTGACCTCCTCTGGAGTAAAATCGTTGCTTACCGTACGATACATGACGCATTCCTGATGCTGCAGTTTTTTGGCATCCAGCATCTTAGCCACGCTATCATTATGGACATCACTCATTGGAATCAGATATTTCTCCTGCTTGTGCTTGACCATAGTCGGAATCAAGTCATCAATCTTGCCAGTAGTCCCGAAGAACACCTTGCGCTTACGATACTGCACATATTTCTGAATATAGAGTGAGATGGTCTCTGTCACACAGAAATACTTCATATCCTCGGGAATAGCAACACGCAACTCCTTTGCCAGTGTGAAGAAATGGTCAATGGCATGGCGTGACGTAAACACGATGGCAGTATAGTCAAGAATATTCACCTTTTGTGTACGAAACTCCTTTGCCGTCATTCCTTCTACCTTAATAAACGGACGGAAAATCAATTCCACTCCGAATTTCTCAGCGATGTCAAAGTAAGGTGACTTCTCGCTGGATGGTTTAGGTTGCGAAACCAGAATCTTCTTTATCATTGATGTCCTAAAAATTGATTTTTAAATTATTCGCTGTGATGAGAAGCACGCCCCAATAGGCGAGCAAGGGTACTATTTCGAGGGTGCAAAGGTACAAAATAATTTGCAAAGAGACGACATTTCGTCGAAAAAAGATACTATAGCACTTATAAATTGTCAGTAATTTAACGAAAACTAGAGATATGATGACATATAATCCTATCTTTTCGACGTCCAGCTCAAAATAAGCCCCTAACAAAATGGCTGGGAAAAATAACACTCCCTCTACCGTAATGATAAATAACATTGACTTTAACCATTGTTGATTTCTTTTACCATCAAAGAACACCAAGTTGGTGAAAGTGTATAAACCTCCCTTTATCAAGAAATAGCCAATCGTTATCGCAAGAAAGATAGTTATTAGGGTGTATTGTGAACGGAGAATGAAGGTTTCACCGATATAATTCAGTGTATAGAAATAGAAAAGCAATGATATCAGCAGACAGGTAATAAACACCAATGCCATCTGGAAACGCAACTCATTACTCGTCTCCGCAATATCAGACATTCCCTCACGGGGTGGATAGAAGAAGTTCTTTGCCTGTCGGATGATAAAGCGACGTGCATTAGCAAAAGCAATGACGGAGAAAATAAAACAGGCAAGCAATAATGATGTGATGACATTATCCTGATGCACACTATAGGGAACCGGATCTCCTGCTACACCATAGCGTCCTCCTGGCAGTTCCGGATGGAACAGTGTATCCTTTGAGAAGAAACTTTCCCGATAATATTGGGGAAGGTCTGCCTTCATGAGGTCGACACCAGCATCATGACCTGGCAGATGAAGGGTGTCAGGGTGTTCGCTCCAGTGTATTTCCGAAGGCTTGAATCGAGACTGAATGGCAGAATCCTGTTGAGCTGGGGTCGCATTTCGAGGTAACCAACTCAATACCTGAGCCGGAGTCAACGGTCTGTGCTGGACAGCGACAGAGTCACTTCCTGAGGCGACCGGCTGTTGGTAAGCTATAGAGTCTTGCTGTAACAATTACAGTCCGAATTCTCGTTTGATATCTTCAACACGGTCGAGTTTCTCCCACGTAAACAACTCGACATCAATGACCTTTGTCTCATGATAGCGGCTGGTGAATGTCTTCTTCACCACCTCACACTGGCGCCCCATATGTCCATAGGCTGCAGTTTCCAGATACATCGGCTGACGCAGTTTCAAAGAACGTTCAATCGCCTTAGGACGCAGGTCGAAAAGTTTCTCTATCCGTTGGGCAATCTCGCCGTCTGTCATCTGTACTTTAGAACGACCATAAGTGTTCACATAAATATTCATCGGTTTTGCTACGCCAATGGCATAGCTGATCTGTACCAGCATCTCATCTGCAACTCCCGCTGCCACCATGTTCTTGGCAATATGGCGGGCTGCATAGGCCGCAGAACGATCCACCTTCGAGGAATCCTTACCAGAGAAGGCGCCACCACCATGAGCACCCTTCCCACCATATGTATCCACGATAATCTTACGACCAGTCAGTCCCGTATCACCATGAGGTCCACCAATGACGAATTTTCCTGTTGGATTGACGTAGTATTTGATATCATCCCCAAACAGGGCAAGTACTTTCTGAGAGTGAATCTTCGACTTCACACGGGGAATCAGGATATTGATGACATCATCCTTGATACGTTGAAGCATCTTCTCATCATCAGCATCAAACTCGTCATGCTGGGTTGAAACAACAATGGTGTCGATTCGCTCGGGGATACCTTCGTCACTATACTGCACCGTCACTTGACTCTTAGCATCTGGACGGAGATAGGTCATCAACTTTCCTTCCTTACGAATCTCAGCAAGAGTACGCATCAGCAAGTGGGCAAGATCCAAAGATACGGGCATCAGATTTTCCGTTTCATTCGTAGCATAGCCGAACATCATTCCCTGGTCACCTGCACCCTGATTCTCATCGTCCTCACGATCCACACCACGATTAATATCCTCACTTTGTTCATGGATTGCCGTCAGAATACCACACGAATTACCGTCAAACTGATATTCAGCCTTTGTATAGCCAATCTTCTTGATAGTATTACGCGCAATCGTCTGCAAATCAATATATACCTCACTGCGCACCTCACCCATTATCACTACCTGACCTGTGGTCACAAACGACTCACAAGCCACACGAGCACGGTCGTCATAGGCAAGAAACTGATCTAATATCGCATCACTAATCTGGTCGGCAACTTTGTCGGGATGCCCTTCGGACACAGATTCTGATGAAAAGAAATAAGACATAATAATCTATGTTTTTGAATTTGGGTGCAAAATTACGAATAATTCATAACATAACAAAATAAAACGGCTTGCTTCTTTGGAAACAAGCCGTTTATGCTATGAAACGAGGTGCCCTATTTAGCCTCTGGCGTCATGACGACCTCTACATGATGACCACTCTTCAGTAGGGTGTTGAGGAAGTCGCGAACAGAGTCTGCGGTCAATGCCTCGACGGTCTTCTTATAATCCGTATAGACATCCAATGCATAATCCTTGAAAGTGGTAATGGCATTGATCCAATAACCGTTCGTCTTGGCATCCACGTCTATTTGCTTGAGCATATACTCCTTCACCTTGGTAAGCTGGTCGGCATCGACGGCTTTCGACATATTGGCGATACCCTCATGCAAGAGGCGTACGGCAACCTCCTCCTTGTCGGGATTCATCGGACAGTAAGCCTGCAACTGTACAAAAGGCTGATGACTGCTCAAACTGAAACTGCCACTGGCTCCACAGGAATAAGCAGCACTCTCCTCCTCACGGATAGTCTTCAGGTATATCATGGCGAGAATCTGTCCCACCGCATCAATCTTCACCGCATTCTCTAGCGTATACGGCATCTGGGCGCGCCAGAACTCAAAGGCTGTTGCCTTGGGAGACTCCGTCTTCACCTTGAAGTGATTGACGACCTCTCCCTCTGGAGCCGTCAGTACATCCTTGAATTCCTCTGGCTGGGCACCTGTCGAAGGCAATGAGGCTATATACTGCTCGATAAGCGGACGGATGGTCTGCTCATCGAAATTACCCGCAATGACGAATGTAAACTGCCCTGCATCCTTGAAGCGATCCTTGGCAATCTCCAGAATACGGTCATAGTTAATCTCATTTAGGTCTTTGACATCAATCTGAGTAAAGCGAGGATTATGATCGTATAAAGTAGCAGCCAGAGAGTCTGAGAAGACAGCGTCGGGAGACAGGCTCTTGTTCTTCAGGGCCATATCTAATTGTGTCATAAGATTCTGGAACTGCTTGTCATCCTTCTTCACATTGGTGAAGTAAAGGTAAGACATCTGCATCATCGTCTCTATGTCCTTCGGAGTAGAATGAGCTGTGAGATACTGACGGGTAACACCTAACGAGAGGTTTGCATTGACTTCCTTTCCAGCCAGTGCCTTCTGCAGTTCTGTGCTTGAGAAGTTGCCCAGTCCGCTCATGCCGATGGCAGAATCGAACACTTTCAGGTTGGTGTAGTCTGCCTCCCCATAAAGTGACTTACCACCTTTGGCGAAAGCCTGCATCTGTACCTCATCGTCCTTGAAGTCTGTCTTCTTCAAGATCACAGTAGCACCATTGGACAGGGTCAGTTCCTTGTAATCGAAGGTCTTGTTCTCCGTCTCCTTTGTAATCGTTCCTGCCTTGATGGTCGTTACGTCCACCAGTGGTTCGTTCTTTACATTATCCACATAGGCCTCAATCTTCTCGGCACGGGCAGCGGCAATGGCGGCAGCCATATCCTGCACGGTAGGATAAACCTTTCCTTCCTTCTCCTGTGCCCACTCCATGACAACAAGGTTGCTGTCTGTAGCGGAGATGAGTTCGGGCACCATCATATTAATAGCCTGAATGGGTATGTTCGGAGCAATCATCTGCATCTGCTGATAGAGCACATCCAACGGGGGAATAGGCTCGTTGTCGAGAAAGTGGTCACGATAGTCATTACCGTATTCCGCATTCTTACGCTTGTCACGATTGGTGTAGCGTTTCTCCAATCCACTCAGATAATCTGCCTTGGCCCGCTCATACTCCGTTGCGGTGAAACCAAACTCACGGGCACGCTTTGCTTCACGGTAAAGCACCTGAAGGGTCTCCATGTCCTTGCCTTCCTTGGGTACACCAATCAGCTCAAAGCAGTCCTTGGTTCTTGACAACAAATATATTCCGTCATCTGCATAGGCCTGGAAGAAGGGACAGGACTCCTCTTGTGTCATTTCGTTCAGACGTTGGTTCATCATCTGTGAGATGACACTGACAGCATAGTCCTGGATAAGATATCCCATATTGGATTTTTCCTCTTTGGGAGTAGCGTCATGTTTCATCATCATCATGATTTGGCTCATCTGCATTTCCTTGTCTTTCTCGAAGATGTAAATAGCCTCCTTATTATCAGGAACTAATTCCGGTATTACCTTTGGAGCATTGGGATCAACCTTGATTCCTCCGAAGAGCGACTTGATCTGCGCCTCAATATGGTCTACGTCAATGTCGCCGACCACGATGATGGCCTGATTGTCGGGACGATACCATTTCTGGTAATAGGCACGAAGGGTCTGGGGTTTGAAACTGTCAATCACACTCATCAAACCGATAGGCATACGCTCACCATACTTAGAGCCAGGATACATCTTCGGCAGGGAACGGGTAATCATACGCTGTGAGGGACCCTCGCCCAGTCGCCACTCGTTATGCACGACATCACGTTCTTTGTCAATCTCATCAGGCTCCAAGGAAAGACCGTTCGACCAGTCTTTCAAAATCAGCAGACAGGAGTCTACGGCTGTGGCACGCTTGGTAGGTACATCACAGACACGATAGACCGTCTGGTCGATACTGGTATAGGCATTCAGGTCACTACCGAACTCCACACCCAGTGAACGGCAGAACTCGATGATACCATTACCCTTGAAGTGCTCCGAACCGTTGAACGCCATGTGTTCCAAAAAATGAGCCAGTCCGCGCTGACTGTCATCCTCATTGATAGAACCTACACGCTGAGCAATGTAGAAGTTTGCCACATGTTCTGGATACTCATTGTGGCGGATGTAATAAGTTAGTCCATTGTCGAGCTTGCCGATACGAACGGCAGGATCAACAGGAATTGGCGGCGTCTGCATTTCCTGTGCCACCATAGCTGTAGTGCAAAATACTGTCAATACAGCAACAAATAATTGTCTAAGTCTCATTGTTTATATGATTAATGATAAATAACGGTTTGATTAAAAGACGCACAAAGATAAGGAAAAACTACACACTTTCCTCCAAAAAGTTTTACTTTTAACGTTTCTTTATATTACGAGGATGGTGCTCAAGTATTTCCTGACGGAGTGTCGACATATCAATATGGGTATATATTTCCGTCGTTCCTATCGATTCGTGTCCCAGCATCGCCTGAATGGAACGCAGGTCTGCCCCACCCTCTAGCAATGCCGTAGCAAAGGAATGGCGTAAAGTATGAGGAGAAATCGTCTTTGTGATACCTGCCGCCTCTGCCTGTTGTTTAATCATGATAAGAATCATGGTGCGGGTCAGGTGGGCACCACGACGGTTCAAGAAAACATAGTCTTCCTCCCCGGGTTTGATCTTCATGAGGTTACGGTCATAAAACCAGTTTTCTAAATCCCTTAGAGCTTTGGGAGATATGGGTACCAGGCGTTCCTTCGACCCTTTACCTAAAATACGTACATACTGCTCCTCCTTATATATATTAGAGAGCTTCAGATTTACCAGTTCACTGACACGCATACCACAGGAAAACAGTACCTCAATGATGGCAAGGTTACGATGTCCCTCCCATTTCGATAAATCAATGGAGTTCTCCAAAGCATCCACCTCGTCAGCGGAAAGGACTTCTGGAAGATGTTCACCCAATACCGGACTCTCCAACAATTCCGAAGGATCATCATCCCGATAGCCGTCCAACTGCATGAAACGGAAAAAGCTCCGTACACCACTCAGAATACGACACTGTGAACGGGGATGAATACCAATTTCATGCAAGGTTGCCGCAAAATGTTGTAGGTCGTCCAACTGAACATCATAGACATCCTTCCCTTCCCGTTCCAGATAGACCAGCAGTTTCTGAAGGTCACGCTGATAAGCCTCCAGCGTGTTGGGCGAGAAGCCACGTTGCAGTTTCAGGTATCGCTGATAGTTCCTCACAACATTTACTTGCGAATTCTTGCCTGTTTCCATGAAATTATGTAATTTTGCAGGCAAAGTTACGAAATTTCCTCGAATTATGAAAATTCTTATCGTCAATGGTCCCAACCTCAACCTGTTAGGAACCCGCGAGCCAGGCATCTACGGCTCTTCCTCTTTTGAGCAGTACCTGCCGCAGTTACAGGCACGCTATCCTGAGGTGAATATAGAATATTACCAGAGTAATGTAGAAGGTGAGCTTATCAACAAGATGCAGGAAGTGGGATTCTCTTATGACGGCATCGTCTTGAACGCTGGTGCCTACACCCATACCTCCGTTGCTTTGCACGACTGCATCCGTTCTTTGAAAACTCCCGTTATTGAGGTACATATCTCCAATGTCCACCAACGCGAGGAGTTCCGCCATCACTCCATGATTTCAGCAGCCTGCAAAGGAGTTATCTGTGGCTTCGGACTGGACTCCTATCGCCTGGCTATCGAGGCGTTGAAAGGATGACGCTCGACGACTACATTCTCCAGCATATCGAGCCAGAGCCAGACTATCTCTATCAGCTTTGGCGAGCCACCAATATCCACATGCTGCATGGGAGGATGGCATCAGGACATCTGCAAGGCAGACTGCTCAAGATGCTGGTACAGATGATCCGACCAAAGAACGTTCTGGAAGTAGGGACTTTCAGTGGCTATTCCGCCCTATGCATGGCAGAGGGACTGGAGGACGACGGACATCTCTATACTTTCGAAATCAATGACGAACAGGAAGACTTCACCCGCCCTTGGATAGAGAACTCCCCTGTTGCTGACAAAATCACCTTCATCATTGGCGATGCCATTACAGAGGCCCCCAAGCTTGGTATCGAGTTTGACCTCGCCTTCATCGACGGCGATAAGCGTACCTATCGGGAGACTTATGAGATGGCACTTTCCGTTCTCCGCCCAGGCGGCTTTATCCTTGCCGACAACACCTTGTGGGACGGACACGTCGTCGATGCCGCCTATCAGAAAGACCAACAGACACAAGGTATCGTTGCCTTCAACGACTACATACAAAAAGACCATCGCGTAGAACAGGTCATCCTGCCACTACGCGATGGTCTCACTCTCATCAGGAAACGTTAGTTTCCACCGCTCATGATGATGGATACCATCTTCACGATATCCGTCACATTGATCGCGCCATCATTATTCACGTCTGCAGCCTCCTTGTTGAAGCCCTCTGACGGTTTCTCCATGATGTAGTTCACGGTTGCCACGATGTCCGTCACATTCACGAGCTTATCACCGTTGGCATCACCCATGACAACGTCACTGGAACCAGAGGAATTATCTTTCTCGAACTTGAATTTGGCAGCATTCACGATCTTGCCCGTCGACTTGTCAATGAGCAGGGCGACAACACTCAGCTTTTGCTTCTTCTGGATACGGGTGTTACCTGTGATATCAAGTGTGTAGAGATGCTCCATAGCCACATCCTTGGTAATCGTTGCAGGAACACTACCCTCAATACCGCTAAATGGCTCCCATGCAGCCACAGGCACGTGATTAAATACGGCATCTTGAATCTTTGAAGGCTTGTTGGTCAGTTCCTCCAAATTCTCATCCTTGACAGTACTGCCAGAATAGTAGTTCGACTGCGCCCATTCAGAGCTATTACCAGTCAGCTCGTCCGACAGCAACAAATAGCCAATACGATAGTTGGCATTGTTGACATTATCGACAAAGGTCGTGGTGGTCTTAACCTTGATGGCCTCTTGGCTCTCGTCAGCCCATTCGGCCTCCACTTCAATACCAGCGGGTACATAACTGCGCTGCATAGCCTCTATCTCACGGCTGATACCAAAGGCTTGATTGTCGGTGCCGTAGTAGGGATCCATAGCTTCTCCTCGGTTAATCATACAGCTGGGATAACTTGACAAATTCAACTGATAGTTATCCAGTATCATGGGATCACCGGCACCGCCACCGTGAACGGCAATGGTAATGACGTTGTTGCCATAAATCTTGTTCAACAGGTTCAGTGCAGGAATGCCTCGTGCACACCATCCGCACCAGGTACCGGTTGCTTCCTCCAATACAGGAACCACCTTCGGTTTCTTCACTACGGTGACCAGTTTGCCTGAGGCCTTCATATTCTCCGTCGTACATTCATTGGCAACCTCATTGACCTTCGTCAGGGTGAACACTTTCTCGCTCTCGCCCGTAGCATCATCAGCATGGATAGGAACAAGCACCTCAGCACTCTTCATAAAGGTAATCGGGTCTTGCAACTCCAAATGATAAGCCTTTGAATAACCACCGGCAGTGATGGAATAGTCGATGCTGGTGATGGGATCCAGACCCTCTCCCAACAATGTGATGGGGACAGAAACCTCTCCGTTCAGTGCCGCATAGGCCTTGCCAAAGTCGGTAGAAGTCACGCTGGCAGCATGCTGTGGGTATTCACCTGCTGCAGGATCCGTCTCAATAATATATGGGAAACTATCCCATCCCGGCGTATTGGCATAAGCCTCTTTCGTTCCATAGGGTACATAGAGCTTGGCTATCTTCATGTTGTCACCACTGAACACCATCGATGAAACAGGGAAAGGTTTTTTGATATGGCTCACCACCTTCGTCATCTGGTTACAGTAGAGGAAAGCCTCTGGTTCTATCTGCTCTACGCTGGCAGGAATCACAATCTCCGTGAGTGTTGACAGACTACGGAAAGCAGCAGGAGCAATCACCTTCACGCCCTCTGGAATCTCCGTAGTGGAAAAGCCCTGAATAAGGGTGTTGGTAGCTGTCTCGATAATCGCATTGCAGTTGTTGCGCGAGTCGTATTTAGGATTGGCCTCATCTATAACGAATGAAGTGATTCTGTCGCATCCGCCAAAGGGCGATTCGCCCAAATTAGTGATTCCCGCCGACATCTTCACCTTCGTCAGTTCCGTATCAGCCCAGAAGGCAGCCCATCCGATAGACGTCACGGAATTAGGTATCTCAATCTCCTTCAGACCTGGCTTACCGCTAAAGGCCATATCACCCAAAGCTGTTACAGTAGCAGAAATGACAGTATTAACACAACCGATACGAAGGGTGTTGTTTGCTGTCTCGATAATCGCATTGCAATTATCACGTGAATCGAATACAGGATTGCCCTCTTCCACACTTAGTGCCTTGAGGTTACGGGCATAGTAGAAAATGTCACGTCCCAGTTCCTTAACGGTCTTCGGCAGGACTAGCTCCTCCACACCACTGTCCTGGAAAGCGAATGAACCAATAGCCGTCAGATTCTTTGGCAGCACGATATGCTCAAGGGCTGTTGTGGTCTGGAAAGCCCCCTGAGGTAATTCATTGGCTGTAGTGCCTTCACCTTCGACAATGGTTGCGTCCGAAAGGTCAATAGATGACAGCATACCATACTGTCCGCACATACCCTGCAAAGTCTTTATATCAGCACCATTGATAGTGCCTATGACTTTCAGTTCCTCGGTAACTCCCTTCTTATCAGCAACCTTCTTTTCCAGCGTTCCCGCTGTTTCCACATTGATTGTCAACGCACGTTGTGCCTCATACTCTGAGACCTCAAGGATTTTCCTGTCGTAATGAGTAAATACGCTACCCCATTTATTATCGGCTAAATATTTCTCTTTCGTTCCATCCGGCACAATAAGACGCGCGTACTCTTTGATGTAGTTTAAATCAGCGGGACCTAATATCCAGTCATCTTCAAGGACAGGAGGCTCTGAGAATGGCAATTTATAGGTTGTCGCATCGCAATAAACAAAAAGACCTGATCCGAAACTATTAACACTTTGTGGAATCTCGACCATTTTCGTATTCACATAAGAGAAAGAGGAACGTCCTAATGCTGTCACACTGTTCGGAATGACAGTAGCATCTGAGGCCTGAATCAGCGTGTTCGTAGCAGTCTCAATGATAGCATTGCAGTTGTCGCGTGAATCATAATACTTGTTGTTTGCATTAACGGTAATCGACACCATTCTGCATCTAAGGAAAGCCTCACGATTTATCTGCTCGACACCCTCAGGAATATAGATGTCCTTCACCTCATTATCCATGAAGGCACGTTCACCAATTTTCTTCAAACTCTTAGGTAGCACAATGCTTTCCAAACCAGCATCCTGAAAGGCCATATCACCAATCTCTACAACTCCCTCAGGAATACCTGATGCCTGACAACCTCTTATCAACTTGCCTGTGGCTTTCTCATAGATAGCATTATTTTGTGAATAAAACTTCTTGTTTCCTTCGTCAACTCTAAGTGACTTTATTCCACGTAATGCAAACGCATTACCAAATATGAAATCTACATCTCTAGGAATCGTCATCTCAGTCAAGCTAGTACCGGCAAAGGCGTATTGTCCGATAGAGGTAATCGTTGGAGGCAATAGAATAGAAGTAAGCGTATGGCAGTTTGAGAAAGTGTCGTCGGCTATTTTATTGTCTTCTGCGGTACGAATACCTTCCATAAACGTTTCACCACCAACAATACGTGCCTCAGACAAATCGAGCTTCGACAAACGTCCTTGGTTTCCTTGACCATATTTATTCTTCGCCATATCGCGGATGACGTCCAGATCCTTACCACCAATCACACCTGTAATCTTCAGGCGACTGATGAGGTAGCGCTCTTCTTCCGGAAGCAGCGATGCCAACTGACCCTGCGTCTCCACATGCACCTCGCGGAAACCAATTTCCTGTTTCTCATCGTAGTTGATATCGTTATTCGAAGCAGGCTGAACACCTACCACTGCATTCTGGTTCTCCGTGAAGTCCATGCTTCCAGGAGTTAGGGCAGTCAAGGCAAAGTAGCCGTCCAGGTTGCCACCCCATCCCCAGTTGATATAGAACATACCGTCTTTATAGCCATGCAGCACGAAGGTGTGACCTGACTTATCTTTATAACCGCTATAGATGATGGGGCGCCCCAGTTCTATCTCATGATAGAGGGCTTCCTCCCACTCCTCGTCAGTAAACTCATCACGATTCACCAAATCCACACCCTTACTGAAGTTGAACACAGAAATCAGTGCTCCAGGAATACTCGATGCATAAGCTGACGACTCATCCGTATTGTAATTCATCAACACCGACTGACCGCAATAGCGCATCAGCCAGGCGATATCATCTTCAGACATGTTAAACCAATTGAACTTACGGGCAGGCAATGTCTCGAGGTCCAACTGGGGTTTAGTCTCGTCGCCTTTATTAGACTTGTAGCCTACAGCAGAACGCACACTAGTCAAAGGCCACTGGTAGAAATTGATGACCTGTGCCATCGCCGTAGCCACACAACCTGTAAGCGCCTTGCTGCTGCCAATCTCAGGACAATGCTGTTGATAGATACCGCTCTGGTCCCACTGAGTCTTCAGCAATGGGATGAGTTCCGTTAATGCGGCACTGGCCCTACGTCTAGCTACCACACGTTCAGAAGCGGCATTGTCCGCCGGTCTGTCTTTCAGCGACTGGGCAATGCTGGCATAGTAGTCAAGGAGCCACTTCACATTGTCGGGGGCTTCCGACAAATCGAGATTGCCCTGTTCGGCATATCCCAAAACCTCAGGCATGAGGTCATTTCCAGCCACAATGACGAAACCGCCATTATTCTCTGCGTTGAACACATAGTAAGCATTACCGACAGCAGATGCCGCACGACGCAGGTTCGTCTGCTTCAGCTGCTTGCCCTGCATAAACTGCTGGGCCTTCTGTAAAGCTTGCTCTTCCGTCACTTCTCCTGCAAATGTCGTCAGAGAGAAGAAAAGACTTATCAGAAAAAAGTAAACTTTTCTCATTGATTAATTGGTTTTTGGTTATATTTTCGACTGCAAAGGTACGGAGAATTTGGCTAATAGCAAAGAATTTGCCCATTTTTCTTTAAAAAGAAAAGGCACCCCTTTCGGAATGCCTTTTGAACATTTATTGCTCATCTCATTACCACTCATCATTCAAGTCTAAAGTTCCTCCCAGTGCTTCCATCATTTCCCTTGCGCCAGAACCACTCATGATGATGGACACCATCTTCACGATATCCGTCACGTTGATCTCGCCATCACCGCTTACGTCTGCAGCTGCCTCATTGAAGTTGGGCGATGGTTTCTCCATAATGTAGTTCACCGTTGCTACGATGTCCGTCACATTCACGAGATTGTCGCCATTGACATCGCCAAGTTTGACAGCCTTGTCATCTGCAATACCACTTGCATTAGCGAACGCAATCTCTTTTCGGTCACTTGTTCTGGTAAACAAGATGTCTTTGACTTCTATCGTTTTAGGCCCCTCAAAGGTTGATTCCGAGACAATGTCAATATAGAAGAGATCGCCAGATTTGCCTTTTAGGCTTTCATTATTCATGGATATAGCAGCCACCTTAAGACCACCGTCACTGACGACATTCGCAGATATCGTATGGTCTTTTCTCCTGTCAGCAGAAAGACTGACAATGTAATTCTTCCCGTCGGCCGTCTTGGCTGGCGAAATTCCTTCTGGGAAATAGATTTCTGCTTGGAAAGCCGTGTACTCTTCCTCGTTTTTCAACTGAATAACCATCTGTTGGGTGGTTCCTGGGTTGATCTTCAGTCTTGGAACTTCTATCTTATCGCCATTGCCTGCCCACGATGGAGAGATGGCAAACCATTGAATCACGAAAAACAAGAGGGCAACCCGCAGACATCTCCTATACGAAGATGTCTGCAAGTTCTGAATATTATCAATTCTCATACTCATATTACTTTACAATCACTTTCTTGCCATTGACAATATACACACCCTTCGACAGGCCACTGAGGTTCGTCACGTCGGAACGTACCTTGTTGCCTCGGAGGTCGAAGACATCAAATGCCGGTCCCTCTTGGTTACCATCAATACCGTTAATAGCATCAATGCCTGTAACTGCGTTGAAGTGGACAACTGCCGAGGCGTCAGGAGCCAGATACTCACTGTTTTCACAGTTTCTGACGAGACGGATGTCGCGAATGTCAATCACACTGCCGTCTGTCATCGTGTTATCTGTCGTTACCGTCAGATTGACGATATTATTCTCCAGGATACTGAAGCTATCGTTCCGTGGAGACATCACGATGAGTCTCAAAGCACCGTTGTCGAGAATATTGGCAGAAACACTATGACTGCTGGTTACATCGTTGGCAAGACCAATCATCAGTTTGTCGTCCTCATCGCGAGCCACCTGCATACATGCTGGTAGGTAGATGTCACACTGGAAGGCAATGAAATTAGTTGCATTCTCAATCTGCAGTCCTATTGTCTGCTGTTCACCGACAGCCATCGTCAGGTCGTTCATATAGAGTCTGCCCTGAGCATCAGGAGCACCGACACGTGCTGCTCTGCTGCCTACTGGACGTTCAAGAACAAGATCAACTGTTCCAGTAACGTCAGCTACAGTAATCTGGTCATCCATATTGACATCAGCTGCCCTCTTCATAAAGCGACCTGGGTAATTCTCAAGAATATAGTCCACAGTCTGTACGGCATCAGTGATAGTTACTGAACCACTACCGTCACTGTCACCCAATGGATAGTCCTTCAAGTTGAAGTGCAGGACTTTCTCAGGAGCCTCAAAGTCAACATTGTTAGGACCTGAGATATGGATGTTCTTGATAGTCACATCGAACTTACCAGTCTTATCACCAGTATCGAACGGCAGCTTGAGTATCTCACCGTCACTATTCTGGAACGAATTACCTGACTGCTGAGAGTAAACGATGACGCGTACAGAACCGTCAGATTTGCGTGCAGCAGATACCTGATAGCCGTTGGCACGTTCACTGAGTTGGAAGTTACCATACCAAGGATCAATGCCGATTCCCTCCGGCATATATACATCAAACTGTATAGCACGAGCCTCGCTCTCGTTATGGAGTGCAATTGGGAATGAAACACTGTTCTCAATATAGTTCTCCACATTATCGTCCATCACGATCCAATAGTTGTTCGATATTACGACAATCTCACACTTCTGTTCGAACTCACCGTCGACAGTCTTAGCTGTGATTTCTGTGCGACCAGCACTGACAGGAGTAATATTTCCCTCGCTGTCTACCTTTGCCACGCTCTCATTACCACTTGTCCAATTAATCGTCTTGTTAGTGGCGTTGGTCGGATATACGGCATATTTCAGTTTACGAGTCTCACCCATCTTCAGAGCAACTTCGCTATCAAGCATACGAAGCTCTTTGACATGGATGTCGCCGACTACGTTAACCTGTACTTCGAACGAAGAGGCATCTGTTACGCCAGGAGTCTTATAGACACCGTCAACCAGTTCGCTGGTTACGTCCTTACCATTATAGAGGACCTTGGCAATCTTAATGTTTTCGTCAGGATTAATCCTGAAGGTAGCTGTCTCGTTCTCCTGAACATACAGACTTGAGCCGTCCTTCACCTTGGCACCCATAATTGCTGTTCCGGCAGCGCGACGTGAAGCAGCAGCCTCACCGTCCTCATTCACGAAGTAGAGGTTAGCACCCTCTCCTACAGTGACGTCGATGTTCTTACGCATGTTGACGAAAGCACCCCACTGAGCAGCAGACAGGTAGTCGTTGAATGTACCTGTTGGGATAGCGAGCACACAACGGTCTGTGTGAACCTTACGGAATACATATTCCCCAAGATCAGCAGGAGTAGTAGCTTCAACGGTGATATTAGACAGTCGGCGACAACCTGCAAAGGCATAGTCGCGAATCCAGTTCACGCTCTTTGGCAAATCCACAGTCTCAAGGCTTGAGCAGCCGTAGAAAGCATATGGCTCGATAGAACCAAGGTCTGTACATTCGCTCAGGTCAACAGATGTCAATGATGTACAGTTCTGGAATGCACCTTGGTTAATTACGCGCAGCAAGTCGGGGAACTCTATGCCGTTTAGACTTGAGCAATCTGCAAAAGCACTGTCGTCAATACGGTCAAGGAGAGGAGGAAGCAGCACGGTATTCAGTGATGTACAGCCACGGAAGGTTGCATAGGGAATCTCATCAAGATCTGTCAGAGACATATCAACAGTCTCAATCTTAGAGCAGTTCGAGAAGCAGGAGCCTGCAGACGAGCCATAACCCTCTGTACCCATGAACATATAGAAGCCGTTGTTAAACTTCACAGTACCATAGAGGCTCGTACAGTTAGCAAAGGCACTCTCACCCAACGACTGGAAGTCCTTAGGCAGCGTCAGCTCCTGAGCCAGTGATGAGCAGCCTTCGAAGGCAAAGCCCTGGATAACGGCAAGGTTGTCATTCAACTCTACCTTTTCAAGTGAGTTACATCCCTGGAAAGCACCATAACCGATAAAGTTCAATCCTGTTGACAGCGTCAGTGTACCTGCAAGTGATGAACAGCCGCGGAACGCACCCTGTTCGATGCGCAGCAGTGACTCTGGCAGTTTTATACTCATCAGCACTTTCTTGTCGAGAAGGGCATTCTCAGGAATCACACTCACTTGTGCATCAGACATATCAAGGTCTAAGAGCATTGTCATGTTCGAACGAATGATGGCAAAGTCTTGTACTCCCAAAGGTCCGTGTACCTTAAGGTGAGTAATGGTGGCAGGTGCTATTTTAGCCTGCTCTGTGATATCCACAGCAAGGTTACCCTCGCTAGTTACAGTAACCTCAGCATGCACCTCTTTGTCAAGGATTGTCATATCCTCCCAAATAGGTGCAGACTTATAGGCATCTGCGCAACCTTCTGGTACAAATGCTGCTATACATGTAGTTGGCAAAGCTTCGTTGCTTAGCACTGGTGGGACTGTTGCCTCACTCTTTACAACGGAAAGTTGTGTACTGTTTAGTGCATATTTCCCAATGCTAGTAAACTTCGGACCTAACTCAAGCACACCTGTCAGCTTATAACAACCACTGAAAGCATAGGTATCGATTGTTTCCAGTGTCTTGGGCAATTTAGCATTGTCAAGTGAATTACAACTATAAAATGTCCATTCCTGTATATTCGTCAACTTTGTCTTCGACAAATCTACAGATGTCAACTTTTGACAATAAGAGAACGCATTACTACCCAACTGTGTCAACGAGGTTGGGAGCAGAACTTCTGTCAACTCCTGACAACTTGAGAATGCGGAATTTCCGATGTTCTTCAACTCGGTCAGACCACTCAAATCAACTTTCTGCAACTTCGTGTTGGAGAAGGCAGAAGCACCTATTGACTGCAAACTCTTCGGGAAATTAATGGTGGTCAGATTTTCACATCCGCTAAAGGCATAGTTAATATTTACGATTCCTTCTGGCAACGTCACTTTCACCAGTTTCTTACACTCGCTGAATGTGCTTTCCAATGTCTTCAAGTTGCTGCAGTTGGAAAGGTCAATCTCTGTCAAAGAACTTCCACTGAATACACTGCCAAGATATGTCAGCGTTGCTGGGAACTTGATATCCTCCAAGTTCTTGACATTTCTAAATGCTTCACGGATTTCTGTCAGTTTGGTGTTACTCAAGTCAATAACCTGTAAGTTAGTAGCCTGGAAGGAATAATAATCCAGATTCTCCAGGTTCATCAACTCTGTAAAGTTCACCTCTTTCAGGTTCGAGCAACCAGCAAAAGCATTGCCTCCAATTGTACGAGTAGTCTGTGGCAGGCGGACACTGGTCAGCGTTGTCTTTCCTAATGGATTTTCATAGTTATCACTTGTACAGAAAGCCTTGTAAGGAATGTATTCAACTTGTGTCTCCCAAAGGTCAATGACACTAAGCAACGGCATCTCGTCACGCATGGTGAAGAAGTCCTGATCATTAATCCGACCCTTGATGGTCAGCTTGGTCACATTCTGCTTCTGGGTTTCTGTCAACATATTCGAGAGGCTAGCACCCTCCTCCATCACCAAAGTAAGTTCGCTGTTTATACGGAAGGTTACCTCCAGCGTAGCGTCAGCCTGCACGTCACTTACCGTCAGTTTTCCATCGGCATCCAACAGGTCGGTGACATCCTGTCCATTGAGTTTCACCACATCAACGACGAAGTATTGATCCGGCTTCATGGCGAACACAGCATCCTGTCCCTTGGATACCTGAATGGTGGTCTCCGGTAACAGCGTCGCGTTCTTGTACTCCACGGAACCGCCTTCGCCTGTCTTGACGGTATAGGTCACTGCATCACCTCCTGCACCACCGGCGCCGAAAGTAATAGCCAGTGTTGAATTAGCAATGATGGCAGGTGTCACATAGCTGGTACCGCCATTCTGTACGACACTCTCCTGGCCATTGAAGGTAATGCCGCTTACAACTTGTCCTGCTGCTGGTTCCAAAGTTAATGACAGTGTGGCAAGGCTGTCAACCTTCAATGTCTGGCTGGCTGCAGTATATTCGATTGATCCCCTCTTCACCTTACCATTACCCGTTATCTGCAACTGCAAGTCAAACTGGTTAACCGCAAAGACTACTGCGAGTTTACCTGTAAGCTGAGCACCACTCAGTATAAACTTATTATCAGCAAAAGGTACGTCAACACCATCCAGCGTCACTGCATCAGCATGCCAGCCGGCATTAGGAAGAATCTCAAATGTTGTCGTGCTCTCCTTAGGGAAGAAAGTAGTGGTACCCATCAGTGTCTGACCATCGGCACGTACCTTTCCTTGTTCACCAACGGTCACTTGCATACCATATTCCTTCACGTTGGTGAAATTGCTCCAGCCGACAGCTTCACTGTAGGCATCTACAGAACCTACTGGTACATAAAGTGTACAATTTTCAAAGTCAAGGTTATTGAAAGAAGAACTGCCATCCAAATTAATTGGTGTAGAGCGACTCACATACAAGCGTTCCAATGTTGTTGGCAAAATTCTCTCACCATATATCGATGTAACAGCAGCAGGAAGACGCAGTTCCGTTAGCGGTGTATCCTTAAATGCTTCCCATCCTAAAGAATAGTTTCCATTTTCCGGCAACAACACTGAGGTGGCTGGTCCAAAGGGACTGTATGAAATATTTCCTGTAAATGTACACTGACTCAGGTCGATACGACGAACTGAACTACTTTGGAAAACGTAAGATTCCAAATTGGTAAGTGTAGCTGTCAGTACCAATTCTTCGGGAAGAGATGTACAGCTAGCAAATGCATTTCTAAGACTCTTTATCTTGTTGCCAAAGGGGAAATTTGAAAGTTTTGAACAATACCAAAAAGCCTCATTTCCTATCTCTTGTACATTCTCACATCCCTCAACAGTAGTTAACTGTGGACAATAAGAGAATGCCTGGTAACCAATAGAAACAACAGTCAATGGCAGATGTATAGTAGTGAGTCTCTGATGCTCCTGGAAAGCCTGTTCTGGGATTATTTTCACATCCGTCTCACTGATGTCAAATGCCTCTAATGCTGTCAAAGTACTCTTTACATAGTTCCAATCCTTGTTTGACATCTTACCCGTCACTTTCAGGGTTCGGATAGTACGAGGATTCATTCCTAAAGCAGAGATCATATCCTTCAGCTCACCACCATTAGGATTGTTGACGGTTAACATATTCGTAGTAAACGCAACGTCAAGGGTACCAACTTCGGTTCCTGCGGGAATGGTGAAGGTACCATCTGCTGCCACATTTAAAGCAACACCGTCAAGTTTAACCGATATCAGTTCATTGTCTGTTTCTGGCACGGCCTTCAGTGTAGTAGCGCTGCCTTCGCTGGCAAAAATAACAGCGCCATTAGCATAAGAAATATTACCCTGCAGCAATGATCCGAAACCACTGATATTTACCTTGATACCCTGTTCCTGTATTTTGGTGAAAATACTCCATCCATTAGCCTCAGCATAAGCATCTTTACTACCCACGGGAACATATAGCACGCAGAAATTGGGGTCAACATTGGAGAATGCATTAGAATTAGCCCGAATAGGAGTGCCGCTCTGTACATAGATGCGTTCCATTAAGGAAGTAACGACATACTCTCCAATATAATTAACACAAGCGGGAATTCTAAGTTCTGTAATTTTTGAATTCTCAAAGGTACGCATATCTACCCCATAGTTGCCATATTCTGGTAGCAAGACGGAGGTTGCTTCACCAAATATCCACTGCGAGATATTCGCAGTCAGATGACATTGGCTTAAGTCAAACTCACGAATAGATGAGCCTCTAAAAGTACCCGACCAGCCAATATTATATACCGATTCTGGAAGTACAAGTTTCTTTGGCAATGAGGTACATTCCTCAAAAGCATTAGATTCTATGCTCTTAATCTTGTCGCCAAATGGGAAGTTGGCAAGCTTAGGGCTATACGAGAAAGCAGAAGAACCAATCTCTGCGACATTCTCACAACCATCAACAGTGGTTAGTTGTGGACAATTATTGAGTGCCGAACTACCAATAGTGGTGACAGTAGAAGACAAATGTATTGTTGTGAGTCTCTGATGCTGCTGCAATGCCTGTTCTGGGATTATTTTCACATCCGTCTCACTGATATCGAACGCCTCCAACGCCGTCAGGTTGTTCTTCACATAATTCCAGTCCTTGCTGGTCATCGTACCTGTTACCTTCAATGCAACAAGGGTGTTAGGATCAAGACCTGCTGCGATTAAATTGTTCTTCAGTTGCCCGCCATCGGCATTGTCAATTGTGATGGGGTTACTGGTAAATGCCACATCAAGGGTACCGGTGGTGATTCCTGCTGAAATGGTAAAGGTACCGTCAGCAGCCACATTAATAGCCGTACCGTCAAGCTTGACGGAGGAAATTTCATTTCCTTTGGTAGGCACAGCCTTCACTGTGGCGGCACTGCCTAAAGCATTAAAGAATATATCCCCATTAGAATAGGTTTGACCACCCATCTGTAAAGTACCGAAACCGGTGATATTCACCTGGAAGCCAGTTTCCTGCATCTTTCCGTAAAAACTGCTCCATCCGTCAGCTACGGCATAGTTGCGCTTTGAACCTTTAGGGATATATATCGTTGTTAAGCTATTATTATATATAAAACTACTCTCAGCTGATGGAGGAGTCGCTGACTCAACATACAGTGTTTTCAGACTCCTTGGCAGACATCCGCCCCCCAGATATTGAACCGCCTTTGTGATGGTGATACTCTCCAGACCTTTGTAAATGTATTGCTGGGTGGTTTCATCCCACGTGTTATTATATACACTAAAACAGTCATAATTAATTTGTAGATTACCCTTACTTGGTAACAGAACTTCTTTCAGATTGCTTAGATTACTAAATGCACTTCCTCCCAAATTTTCGAGAGAAGTACAAGCGGTAAAGTCCAAATGTGCCAATAATATACAATTACTAAATGCATTGTATTCTATTCTGCGTAACTTAGCAGGAAAAACAATTTTTCCCGCTGTTGCCGTCTGGTTGCCGAAGGTTACGACTTCAAGTTTCTGACAAGAGTTGAAGGCATTGCCTTGGATATAGATAATCCCCTCCGGTAGTCGCACTGTTGTCAGATTTTCTCTTCCATTGAAAGCCTGATTTGGAATCTCTGTTACATTCGTTCCCGAGATATCAAGAGTTTCCAGATTCGTCAATTGGTTCTTGATGAGCAAGAAGTCGGTATTGTTCATCTCGCCCGTTACTGTCAAGTTCTTCACCGTGGTGAAATCTGTGATACCCTGTGCGTCCAGAGCATCCCATAAACCGCCTGCTGTGTTGTTCAGGACAGTCACCGATTGTGCCATCGTACAGACGGCGAAGACCAATGTCCATAACATCAGTCCTACTGTGGTTAGTAATCGTCTTTTCATAATATTTTCCATTTATAGTTATAGTTCTTATTGGTGTAAAATCGCATATATGAGCTCCACCGCATCCGTGATGGTAATTCTCTGATCCTGATTCATGTCTGCCTGAGACATGATGAAGCCGGTAGAGTCTAATTCTAACAGATAATTAATGATACAGGTCACGTCCGTAACTGTAATCTGTCCGTCGTTATTGGCATCGCCCAAAAGTCCTGACTGGTCTCCAATCGTCAGACTGGCTGTGGGAGTCGAAGTACAGTTGCGCCCATCGGTAGTACTTAGAACAATCTGGTCTGCCAGAATGGTTGTTTTGTCATAACTTACCTGTCCTTCCACCTTATTATATATAAAGGTGACCACAGGACCGTTACCTGGAACAATGGGCGTGTTATTCTCCGAATAGAGATATACCCGATAACTATTGTCGCCCTGCTTCGTCATCGATGCCTTATAATCTGTAGCACGGGTTGACATCGTAACAGTCTCCTGGACAGGAGCCATACCTGCTATCCAATGGAGGTCGAACTGCATACCGGCAATAGGCAGGGAGTTCTGCATCGACACCGTGACCGCATAACGGTCAGGCTGTCCGTCCTCAGCCGTTCCACTCAACGCAAGCTGGTTGGGGAAATAGGTCTCACCCTTGATATCGACAACCTGCATACGGTTCTGAGGATCGTCGCTATAGACCTGCATGACGCATGCAAAAGCCCCGTCTTCTGAAGGATGGTAGCATACCTCCAACTCAACCGTCTGACCTACTGCTATTGTCGGCAGGTTTGCGGCATTCGTCACACTGAATGCCTCATCGGAGAAATCAATACGCTCAATGGTTAGTGGCGATTCTCCGCTGTTCCTAATAGCGAAAGGTCGTTTGATAGTCTCCGCCATCGTTACTCTTCCGAAGTCCAGTTCAGAGGCACATACAAGCTTGGGAGCAGCAATGCGGATAACGGCCCCGTTAACCTCCGACGTCATGTCGCGTCCGCCGATACTGCTCAGGAGCACATCCTCTGGAGTCAGCGGATAGTCACCGCCCGTACCGTTGAGTAAGAGCTTGAATGTAAACAGTTCACCCTCGTTGCCAGACAAGGCCACATTCGATTCAGAAAGAATGAAGAACGAAAGTTTGTCACCCTGCACAGTACCGGATATCTGATGGGAACCGTTCGACGTCCTTCCAGAAAGGACTGCACTTCCCTCCACATAGCTCAGAGCATCCGGTAAAGTGAAACAACACTGGACAGCCACAATAGGCTCCATATTCTGCATACTGACATGAATGGTCACTTCCTCACCTGTCTGTCCGGAGGCATTTGCCACAGACAAGGTATTTACGGAGAAAGGAGCTGCGGTTACATGGATGGTCTTGTTGCCGTTTACCGCATCGGATACCAGCGTAATGTCAGTAGCATCATTCCCTTCGTTCTGAGGGCAGTACTCAATGGTCAGCGCTTTCTGCTGCCCAGCGCCAATCGTCATAGACGTAGGAATCGCCTTGAACAGTGGCGACCCACTCGTCACGTCAGAAATGGTCAGCACCTCATTTCCGATGTTACTGACTGACACCTCTTTTTTATAGGTGCTGCGGATGGGCACATTGCCAAAATCAAGCTCCGTCGTACCCAATGACATCTTCGGACTCAAGATGGTCACATTCCCCGCCTGCGTACTCACGGGAAGAGACGTGCCTGAAGCATCGCTCAGAATAACCTCTGGCTTCAGCTCATAGGTAGCCGGTTCCATACCCAATTTCAGACGGAAAGTAATCAATGAGCCAGTCCCCTCCCGGAAGGTATTGAGGGACAAATCGTAAACATAGAGGTTCAACAGGTTATTGTCGTCAGACACAGACAATCTATGACTGGCGGAAACTCTTTGTGTATTCAGTACGGCAGAGCCGTCCACATAGCTCAGGTAGGATGAGTGTGGGATATTGATCTGCAAGGCTGTTGCAGACAGTGCGTTGCTTAGCATCACACTCACTTCTACCTCATCACCCGGATGACCGGAAGAAGAGGTGAGCGAGACGGTGCTCTGTGCGCTGGCAGGCACAGCCATCATCAAGGACAGTGCCGTACACAGCAGATACACATATCGTTGCAGACGTACCATAGGCCGGTATTAATAAAGCACTTTCTTGCCGTTGATGATATAGACACCCTTCGAAGGTTTCGTGATGCGACGACCCATCAGGTCATAGATCTCTTTGCTTCCTTCTGTTTTCTTGTCTTTTACTTCCTCGATGCCTGTCACCGTATTGTACAGCACATGCACGTCGTTACCCCATTTGTCGCTCAGCACAATATTGACAAGCGAGGCATTGCCTACATAGACAAGAGCCTGTCGCCCAGTAGGAATCGTGTTTCCTGCTACGGAGAAGCCCATCAGATTGTCAGTCAAGCCCTCATTTTCCTTGAAGGTCACAAACTCCATGTTCTCAAGGGCTTTCTGCGGGGCATACATCACCTCATCCTGAGCGTTCAGACTGAGCTGTACACCACCCAACTCCACAGGACTGTCAACGTAAAGAATACCATTCTCTATCGTCACCTCAGCAGTTGGGATACTTTGCGGCATAACATTGGAAGAAGAATAACCAAGGATGATATTAATCATACCTACTACATCCAGAATGTTGATGACTCCGTCACCATTGACATCGGCAGCCTCGAAGATAAACGGCTTGGGATCATGGTTGGTGAGGTAGTCGATGAGTGATACTACGTCATTGACGGTTACGCCCAAGTCGCCGTTGGCATCACCTGTGGTGGTGGACAACGGGGTAGCTGCCACGTTGATGGACGGATCAGAGGAGTCGAGCGTCGAACGCAAGGTGCGGTAGAAGTAACAATAGGTGATTCCAGGAGTCACGTCGTAGTCTGTGAACGACATCTCTTTCTTATCTTCTACCTCCTCGATGATTTCCTTATTCACAAGGGTCGTGTCAGAAGACAGACCTTCCTCATTCATGGTGAAACGATACATGTTATATCCCATCACATCCTCCACTTCGTCTGGATCGACAGCATCCCAAGTCAATTTGACGAGTCCTACGCCTGGTTCTGCCATGAAGCCCGTACTCTTGCTGCCGGCAGCACCGACAGGCACGTTGAAACGACTGTTTTCGGTAGGAATCACGAAGTGTTGCAAGTCCTGTGCATCAGCCACATAGAAACGGTTGACTCCATCGAAGGCACTCTTCGCCGTAATGGTGATATAGGCAGTATAGATGGTACCCTCCTCATTCCATGAAGGCTCCTCATTGATGAAGTTCTGCGTATAGGGAGGACGCACACCCATTGCCAGATAGGGCTGTATCGTCTTATCCATCGGACGGTTGAAATAGACTTCCACCTTATGGGTACCTACACCGAGTGGTGGTATTTCGTCATATTCGTCCTGCGCGTCCTTGCCATTTACCAGGATTTTCCACACGATGCCGTGAGCCTCGCTGCTGGGTTGCTTGAGCAAGTTTGAAATATCGACAGAGGCAAACGTGGTGTAGAGATTATCGTCATTCACCTCATGATAGTAGTCTATCACGGTCTTGCGGGCTATATCCTCTCTTGTAGTACCCAGATATGAAGGATTGTCAGAGTATACTACTTTTGGCTTCAGGTCCGGATCTGTACAGTGAATGTTAGCGTAAGTGTGTAGGTAGTTGTTATAGTTACCGTATACGTTACTGTTGTTGACATCCGTCCACTGGGTATTGCTGGCAGGAACATATTTGTTAAGTGCTGTGGCAATATTACCAATGATATTGGTATTCTTATGAGTATTGCCAAATTCATATCCATAGTCTCCAGTGCAGTCCACGATGTTGCAACGCGTGGTGGTAACACCTGTCATACCTGTTGGAGGAAGTCCGCGTCCCATTACACAGTCCTTGAAGAGACAATCTGTGAAGCGTCCGCCTGTAATAAGGTTAGAAGAGGCTGCTGAGAGCATGAGGAACTGACAGAACTCAAACTGGCAGTAGTTGTTTAATGCCAATGTAGGAATCTGTCCCTGGCTCAAGTCACCTTTAGTGATGATGATGGGCTTGTCGGCTGTTCCTATGGCCTTGATACGTCCGCGCTCGTCTACCTTAATGATAGCACCATCGTGAAGTTTCAGTGTAACACCCGGCTCAATGGTCAGTGTAATACCGTTTGGAATGGCAATAGACTTGTTGACGATATAGTGCTTGCCAGCTTCCAACGTCTTATTCTTATCAAATATTCCTCCCAGCTCCTCACCATTTTCTGCGGTGATGACGATGTCCTGATGGACGGTCTCGCCAGTACCGTTCTCACATGTCGTACTGAGCGTGAGTCTGATGTGGCGTCCATCCACGCAGTTCTCGTTGATTTTGAAGCGAATAGGATTGACGCTCACCTCCTTGCCGTAGCTGTGCAAGGTACGTCCGAAGTCCACGTTGTTCTCCAAAACCTCGATAATCTCCGGATCTTCATTATCGCTGGTAGCAAGTGAGCACTTGATACCGACGGCCTCGCCCCAGGTATTACGCAGGATAGGATAGAGGTTTATGATCTCTCCGGCATCGAAGCGTCCATCACCGTCGCCATTCTCTGTGTCATCCATGACATAGCTCACAAACCACAGGGTGGGCTTGCGGTCTGCATCGGTGATGTTATAGGCAGCAATGGCATCCATTACCTTCGAGCTGGGATTGGCCGATGCGATGAGGTCGCCGAAGAGCATTTCTTTGCTGCTATATTCCTTCGTCTGCAACAGACGGGAGACGACACCGGCAGCCAACGGCGTTGCCATCGACGTTCCGTTCATTGACTTATAGCGTCCGCCAGGATAGGTACTGATGATGTTCGTACCTGGCACTAACAACTCGTAGTTGTATAACTGTTCTTCATTGAAGATCTTGAGGTCAGTATAGAGGGGACCGTCGTCATCAAGATTACTGAAGCAGGCGCGCCACAGGTTGTTCTTATAAGGTTCCTCACCATAGCCACATTGGCTGTAACATGTTCCGGCATAGTCCTTACTGGCCTCAACACCCAGTACGAAGGTGAAAGCACCTGGGTACATAGGCTTTGAACAGCAGCTGTGTCCTGGATAAATACAGAGTCCGTCGTTACCGGCTGCAGCCACGATGACACTGTTATGATAGCACTTTCCCAGTGCCATTTCCTCTGCCTTGGAATAGGCGTAGCTACCCAGACTCATCGAGATGACATCTACGTCATGGGTAAGACAGTACTCCAGTCCGCGGATAATAGTACCTACATCACCTATACCATCACTCTGAAGTACGGTAACAGCCATGATCAATGCATCAGGATTGGCACCGACAATACCGACACCGTTGTTTGCAACGGCAGCGGCAATACCAGCACAGTGGGTACCGTGTCCGTTCCAGTCGCCCAAACGTCCGCTCTGGTTTACACAATCCCAACCGTGAAGGTCGTCCACATAGCCATTCAGATCATCATCCTCACCTGCAACACCATTTGCCTCCCTCTCGTTGATCCAGATATTATCCTTCAAGTCGGGATGGTCAATATCCACACCGGTATCAAGGATGGCAACGACAGGACGGCGACCTAAGACATTATTGGCGTTGGCGTCAATAGCCCAGAAATCAGGCAGATTGACAGTTTTCGCTCCCCACTGCTGGGAGTATAAGGGGTCGTTATAGCTGACGGGGGCCCTAGATGTGCTGGCAGGCAGGGGAGCCGGCTGGGGCAGTGCACTCAGGGCACCCAGACCATAAACCAGATAGTTGGGTTCTGCAAACTCCACCTCTTCCAACTGCGCAAAAGCATCGACCGCCTCTTGAATAGGCTTATCCTTATCCAACTGGACAAGATACAGCTTTGTCAGGTCGCGGTCTTCAATCAGCTGTCCTGACATGGAACGCTTACTGGCACGATTCTTGGAAACACCGCCCTTAGGCATCAGCTGCTCCATTTTCTCTACGCCATATTTCTCCATCAACGCCTGGACTTTCTGCTGGTTGGCAGTCACCTTACCAGAGGCTCTGTGCGAGACCTTAATGGAACTACTATCCTTGAACTTGACCAGCACCTGGCCAGAACGAACTGCACGATAAGAGAACGTGTCAAGCTTCACGACATCATAGTCTTCTTTCGTTTGTGCTGTAGCTCTTGTACATAAACTCAACAGAGCCAATACCAACAGTGTAGAAATCTTTCCCATAATAAAATCGTCTTAGGTTATTGGTAATAGATTGTAGTAAATACAAAATATATATATTTTGCGCCAAATATACGAAGAAAAAATGAAACTACCAAAAAAATCAGGAAAAACTTCGAATATACGCAAAAAGGCTCCCCTTTCGGAATGCCTTTTTATGTTTGTTTGATTGTATCGAGTTTTCTAAAAGTTCCTGTTTATCCAAATCCTCATTAGCGGATCTGAGACAGAGAATGATTTATGCTGCTCCGTAATGAGGTCTAGATCTAATAGCCGTTTCGCGGCAGACTGTACTGCGCTGGCAGATTTCAGATGGTGTCGCTTTACGAAATCGGAAGAAGTGATGCGTAATACTTGGCGATCGGCAGCTATCGCATATAGCAATTCCTTTTGTTGTTCTGTCACATACGCCAACAGCTCCTGCAGCCGTTTACCATTTTGTTGTATAAGCTGGTCTGCAGTTACTTGCATCAGGCATAATGTACATATCTCGCCCGGCTGTATGGCGGCATAAGAGTCGTGTAGGAGCTTATGTACATACAGAGTTATGCCATCAAATGTCTGGTAGGCCCATTCGACTGCATCTGATTCAATCATCTTGTCTGCGGCCTTGAACTGCTGGATGGCAAATGATGTGTATACCTCGAGGTCGATGGGATCGAGTTGCAGCAGTGATGCACTTTGGTAAAAGGGTCGTTTATCAGAGAAAAACATTTCGTTCATCAGACGACGCTCTGAGCCTGCAAAGATAAAGTGCGTGTTCTGTAGTTTTTGTATGTGCCCTCTCAGCAGTGCTTCGATGTTATCTTTCTGATATTTTGTGATTTGCTGAAACTCGTCAATGGCTATGATACAAGGTTTGTCGGCTTTCTCGAGATAACTGAAAATCTCTTCAAGTGTATATTCAGGAGTGCTTATCTGGCCCAGCTTCACGTCGAAAGTTGGTAAAAGCGTCATCGGATCGAGTCCGAAGCTTCCGCTTAGTGATCGCAGAGTGGCTACAAAGAGTTTCGTGAGTCTCTCGCTCCGCTTGGCAACAGAATGGAATACGGCTGACCCCAGTTCTTTGATGAACTCCTGAAAAGATGTTGTGTGAAGTATATCAATCGAGATAGTTATGTAGTTGTCTTTTATTTGGGGTTGGTTGAAACAATGGTATACTAATCCTGTTTTACCTACCCGTCGTGGAGATATTAGTACAACATTCTCTTGGTTCTTCATGCTTTTGATGAGAAATGACGATTCTTCCTGGCGGTCGCAGAAGAATTCGTCAGGGATAGCAGGACTGAGAACAAATGGATTAATATTCATATTTAAACCTTGTTACTGATAACTTTCTTCGAAAGACATTGACTTGTATCGACTTCACGCTGCAAAGATAAGCATAATATTCGAATTATGCAAATAGAATTATGCTAAAAGGATAATTTTAGTAGAATAATTATCTCATACATACAAAAAAGGCACTCCTTTCGGAATGCCTTTTTATGTTTGATGTCGCTAAACGCTTACTTTACAATCACCTTTGCGCCATTGATGATATAGACACCTGCGTTGAGGCCTTCGGTAGAGGTAGCGTTCTTGCGAACGGTGTTGCCCTTCAGGTCGTAGATTGTAGCAGGCTTTTCATTAGAGATCTCAATCTCGTTGATTGCAGTTGCTGCAGTTACATTAAAAGTCTTGCTTGCGGTTTTATACTCGACTGCTCCAGGGGTAACCAAGAGAATATCCTTCATCGTACCAGTAAGCGCTCCTGCTGCAAGAGTAGAGGCAGCACTGATATAAATTTGGAAGACAATTCCGCTATTACCCAAAATTGGTAGGTTTGTATCCGACTTATAAAGAAAACGATAGTCGCCATTTGACAGTTGAGTCTTGGTAAGAGTATGGTCTTCACCCTCTTCTACATCACCTCGACGTGCACCATTAAACTTCGTTCTCAATGTACCATTACTGAGCTTATCAATAGTTATACCCTCAGGCAATGTGAGGTCAAACTGGATAGCAGTAATTTCAACTGAATTGGTCAAATTAACATCGATTAGCTGACCATTCGCACCAGCATTGATTTCGAAGTCGGTAATTGACAACTCAGCTTGTGCCATCATGTTCATGGCTGAAAGCAGACATGCTGCAATAAACATTAACTTTTTCATATTCATTAATTTTTTAGTAAAATTCATTCCATATAATCACGTTTAAATCCATACTTCGGGGCAAAGATACTAAAAAGTTATAAAAGAAACAAATTTTTGCCGTTTTTTTTCTTAAGTACCTCTTTCTGACTTAATATAAGAAGGTATAGAAGGGCAGTTTTGCCCCTCTACACCTTAATATATAATCAGGGTTTCACCTGCCCCTCTTTGGGGATGTCGGTCGATATCCCTTTGCTAACGTCGCTGCTGGCTCTCTCGTCATTCAAGGCGTCGAACAACGGCTTGCCTTCTACTCCGAGATTCTTCAGCAAGATACTCTTTCCGTCGAATACCGGCTTGTTATCGCCTGCATCCCGTCTGGAAGCAGCTTCCATAATGATGTTGACCATCTTCACGATATCCGTCACGTTGACTTCGCCATCACCTGTCAGGTCGGCAGCATCCTTGTTGAAACCAGGTGCCGCATTACCCATGATGTAGTTAACCGTTAATACGATATCACTTACATTCACCACACCATCGCCATTGGCATCGCCTGGCTTCGTAGTGACTGCGCGGAACTCGAAGTCAGGAGTTCCCAACAAGTATTCAAAGTATGACTCATTGGGACCTTTGTAAGATACAAAGAGACAATACAGATCAGCTTCATTCTTCTCCATATCAATATTTACGCGTTTGGTGGCGCCGGCAGCAACGGTAAGATCCAGAGTCTCTTCAGTATAGTCCCAACCAGTGGCATAGTGATACCACCTATCTATTTGCAACTGTCCGGTAAAATCTTCAACACCTATATTCTTGATGTCGCCATAGAATGTCACCTTACTACCTTCGATATATGAGGTGTTAGTGGCATCATCATACTTCATTTCAGGCGTAGATCCATACTCACCAGTTTCAATTATGTATGTTGTTGGAGTGCGGAACTCAAAGTTGGAAGTACAGTTGAGGAAAATAGAGTTATCGGTGGATGGATCAATATAGAAGCATTCTATTGCGTACAAATCATAACCATCCGTCTTTTGAATAGTCCCACTAGTTGCAACCGCTGTCGAGTTTCCTGCTACATAGAAGCTCTGTGTGGTAGCGGTTTTGATCTGCGTCCAATTGCCTGTTGAGGCATTACGTGCCCAATATCTGAATTCAACTTGTCCGTCAAAGGCAGCACCGCCAATATTGGAAATATAGAATTTTGCTGTGAGCTTATCGCCATATACATAATAGGTGCTATTATTGTTATCCCACTTCACTATCGGGTCGCTGTCATAACTCTTGTACACCAGATTGGGAGCGTCAGCATCAACAAATACGAAATTGGGCGTACTTTTCAGCGTCACAAACTCACTTTCTTTGCTACCCTGATATCCCACACGAACGAAATACTTGTCTACGGTAGTATCGGTACTCTTGGTAATCGTCGTATAGACACGTTGCGTGCTACCTGCCGGTATCGTCACATCACGATACTCCGGATAGTTTGTCATGTAATACCAGCCTACACCTGCATAGTGTTCGGCTTGCTCTATCTTCAATTGACCGGAGAAGGCATCACTGCCCGTATTCGTAATGTCAATATAGAACGTCGACTCTGTACCATTAATATAGTAAACATAAGCATCTGTGTTATATTGCAAAGCCGGATCACCAACAAAATCAGTTGCCGTCAGATTATAGTTATCATTTCCTGATGAGGCGCGGAACTCAAAGTCTGGTGTACCGGCTAAGAATGTTGCTTTGCCATTGACCATCCACCTCATCTCAACACAGTACAACGAGTAATCGCTATTGTCGTCTTGGTCAATCGTCACATTATAGTTCTTAGAGGCACCCGGAGCTAGTGTAACAGAACTGGTTGCCTTACTAGATACCCAATCGGATTCACTGTTTGAATAATACCAGAAATAGAATAAGATGTTGTCATTAAAATCTCCATCACCCGTATTCGTCACTGTGAAGCTGGCCTTCGTACTGGTTCCGTTTACATAATATTTACCAGTACTACTATCATACTGGATAGCAGGAGTTGCTCCATTGTACGTTCCCGTCAGATTCGGTGCACCACTTCCGCCTTCAATGGTCATGTTGAACTGATATTCTAGCGGATCAAGAGTGAAGGAATAGGTTCCTGAAGATGTCGGGGTATATTGGAACTCAACCGTGCAGGTAGTATTGGGCTCTGCATCGACGAATCCGGCACGATACCATTCGTCGTTAAGTATATAATAGAGGTCGCTGCGATATGCCTTCGTACCGGTGTTCTTAACGTTAATCTTGATGGTCTGAGGAGAGTTCACAGAGAGATTACCCTCGATTTCATGGCTCACGTCCAGCTTGGCAGATGCTATCTCCATCGTGTTACCGCTGATGGTGAAGTCAAGGCAAGTCAATCCGTCATCCAGCACGTACCAGTCCGACTCTCCGGAATTCTTTGCAATCAATACGATTTTATAGGTTCCGTTGGCATAGTTGGCGCCGAAGTCGGGGAAAGAAAGTGAAGGAGTACGATACCAACTCCCTAATGTATAAGCGTTCAAGAGGTTTATTTCCTCTACGACCGAGTTGCTGCTATTCAGGATGCGAGCCTTTAAGTCGAAGGTCAATTCGCCGTCCGTCCTATTGGTTACAGAGTATGTCAGATTAGAATTTAAACTGAAATTCGACGACGATGAACTACGTGTAAAGGTTGTCTCTTTGCTCTGCAGGCTAGATATTTGGATCTTCGGAGTGATTGGATTCGAAATTCCGTCATTCTTCTGGATACCGATACCGACACCTTGTCCCATGCCGTAGCCGTCACTGGTAGAGCTGCCGCCGATTCCCTGGTCGTCAGGATTCAAGATACACAGACGGAAGAAACCATCAGAAGAGCCACCCCATCCCCAATTGATGTGGAAGAAGTCGGCAGAGTCATAGCCATCGCAGACAAAGGCGTGTCCGCCACCTGCCGACTGACCACTATAAAGTACCGGTCGGTTGGCAGCCAGCTCTGCATAGATAATGTCCTGCCAGTCGCTGTAGCTGTAGTTGACACGGCTCAACCACTTACAGGTTGACTCCTCATAATCGAAATATTTCACGAGGGCAGTAATACAATCGGGTGTTGAGGCTCCAGACGATCCGTTATCGTCGCAATAATAGTCCATCTCTACCGCCTGGCCGCAAAGCTTCATCAGGTTGGCTACAGCCTGACCTTGCGCATCGGTATAAGTGTATTTGTTCCAAGTGCCATTCTCTTTGACCCAGCCATACTTGTCATTGATATTGTCCCAATCAATCGCCGTACCAGCGGGGATCGCATCACGCTTGAAACTTTTGGTATAGGAGGTATAGGCAGGAATCTCCGTCGTGGTAAATTTAGGCCATTTATGATGGTTCATGACTTGCGCAAATGCGGTAGCCACACAACCCGTAGCAGCAAGATCGCCACTGTAGGCCGGACAGAATTGATTATAAGGATCACCCTGGTTCCACCTAGCATTGATCAACGGGTCGATGCTCGTCTTGGCAACTCTTCTAACATCGCCTTTTCTCACTTTTTGGGGAGTCCCCGTCGTTGTTTTCTGCACATTGTGGTCCTTCAGATACTGGATACCATCCACGTATTCCTGCAGGAAGGCGCGCATATTCTCTGGCATCTTCTCGGCATCGAAGGTGCCTGTGGTCGAATAACCCAGGATTTCCTCAGTACGGTCGTCACCACTGACAATCACGTAGCCGCCACCATCGATATTAAATACATGCAGATAGCCCTGGGCATCAGCTGCACGATTGGAAGTCTTCTTGATACCGCTTTCGGTAACTTTCATGCTTCGCTGTGCCTTGCTGCCCATCTTGTTGGCTATAAAGTTTTTCGCTTTCTGCCTCGCGGTCTCTTGGTCCACCGGACCTGCCATCATCACGGTGCTGATGAAGAGGCTGATAATGAGTAGGAAGTGTCTCATAAGCTAATTATTTTAAAGATGAGTGTCCCGTCCTTATAGAGAGGACGGGGCACTCTATGGTTTCAGATTAAATTATCTAAGCCACGTCAAATTAGTGGTTGTGGGCTTCTGACCATTACCGAAGGCTACGCCAACAGCACGGGCAGCAGCGATGCGCTCTCTTTCCAACTGGATCTCATCGTTGTATTTCTGGCGCATCTCAAAGTCAATGTCGCTCCGTACCCGAGCCTTGACTTCCTTCATCAGTTTGACAGCCTCTGCATAGCATGCTGCATCGGGGTCGATCTGTGCCAGCATAGAACATACCTCATAGGCTGTTGCTATATCCTGATTGGCAGCCCACAGAGCCCTGGCCTGGTTGAGCAGATACAGGTTCAAGCGGTCCAGGTATTTCTTATAGAGCTGCAAGCCATACTGCTGGGCAGCCTCACCACCTTTAGAGCAAAGGGGAATGGCCAGCACCAAAGTCAGGGCCTCCTCATAGTTCTGCAAGGCTTCCTGACGCTTAGCTTCCTTGATGATGTTAGGATATTGCGTGTCATAGTAGCGCAGCATATTCGTCTTTCCTCTGTTGATGAGGCTCTTGATTTCGTTATTGCTGCCGCTGATACGACGGAAGGCATTGATATAGCTCTTGACCTCTCCGCTGCCCACACCGTCCAATGTGATATAGGCCGTACCAAACTTCTTCTGTGTGTACGTGTCTGCCATATAGAACGTGATGCCAAGGTTATAAACCGTCTGGATGGGAGGACCAGGGATATTGCTCTTGTCAAGGACGTCACAATGAGCCGTCAAAACAAACGGGGTATTGGGTGACTCACTGGTCAGTCCGTTCTCGGTAGCGATACGGCTCAGCGACTGATACAGAACCGACTTTGCCGCAGATGGAACATTTGCGAATTCCTCGTCAAGCTGAATGGATATCGGCAGCACGCAATCCTGTGCGAACGCCTGTGTAGTTGCCATGAGGCATACTAACGTCAATAATTTCTTGATCTTCATAAATAATCCTCCTTACTTTTCTCCTAAGATTAAAAGACAACGACCTAAACCGCGATTGATTGTCTTCACGGGAATACTATAAGGTGCAGCACCAAGGAATCTTGCCAACTCACGGGCAAAGCCGTAAGTGTCCTGAGCCATGCCGTTTGCCTTATAAAGAGGGATACGTACCTGTTCGTAGAGAATCATCGTCTCCGTAGCGTCCGACTTGCTGAAACGGTGGTTGACGCAGTTGTCAGCCAGCCAGTTGTCGATGACCTCGTTCAACTCATAGTCACCATATTCTTTCTCAAAGTCGACATTGCTCGTGTCGAAGATACGCAGGTCAAGCACAACCTCGCGACCGTTTGTCAGCAGGTCGTCGAAATGCTCCTGCAACTGGGCAGCGAAGGCATCCATGTGGTCCTGAACGGCTTCTTCCAGCAAGACGGGAATCTCTGCAGAGAAAGAACCCTTACCAGTACCCTCGGCACCAGCCACCTGCTTGTTGGAATAGGCATCCAATCCACGAAGGTTATAGGTAATGCTGCTCTTGGGACCCATCGTATTCACCGTCCAGTCGATTTCCAGGATGATGTCAGCCTTTGCCGTACGGCGTAAACGGTCCAGCGGACTCTCCGTAATCTGGGCACCACTGGTCTTGCTGCGTATCAGCCTGTCCTCTGCGGAAAGGTTGGTGATACTCTTCACATTCTGCTGGAGGTCTTTCAGAGGGAATCCTCTGTCTGCCATCAGTATGTTGATTTTCGAAATGACGGCATTGAGGCTCTTGTCGGTAGAGACAGCAGCCTTGTAGTCAGGAATCATCTCCGTGGTTCCCTGGTTGTCGAAAGCCTGCTCAAAGCCATGTTCCTTACACCAGGCATCGCTGGGTACAACCATCAGTGTCGGTTTCTTGGCCTGTCCGAAGGCAGAAAGACAGCAAACGGTCATCAGTATGACTGAAAATAGATGTTTCTTCATAGTTCAAAGTATTAGTCAATAACATTATCTGCTTGTAGACGTGCCTTCAGCTGGGGCCTGAGCACGCGGATTGTAAGCTCATAGGAATAGCCTATCTTGTCCTTGTGTCTGCCACCAGACCTTTTCTTGGTGTCGCGCAGGGACACATACTCATGATAGGCACCATTGTCGGAAAAGAAGATATTGAAGTAATCCTCATAACGTTCCTTGGCGTTCACCTCAGTGACCAGCGGACGCATATTACAACCCTGAACGCCATCCTTGATACCGTCGAAAATGACTGCCCATACGGCATTCTTCATCGCCTGCTCCTTCGCATCGTTGCGGTTTCGTCCATATCCCAGGACACGCAGGGTCTGTGAACCGTCGAGTTCCACACCCAGGCATTTGATGGATGAGCGGTTGTAGACGGTTGATGTCTGTGCATTGACACCCATGCAGCATGCCAACAGCACTACCAAATACATTATTCTTTTCATGTCTGTTCTTTTACGGGGTTAGAATTCATAACCGAGTTTCAGTCCGAAGTAACTATACGTCGTCTTCGAATTGGTCCAGTCGGTAAAGTTCGTAAGGGTATAGGTAATACCTATCAAGAAGTTGTTGCGCAACCCGCCGAAGCTGTAGCCCACGGTAGGACTGAACATGAAACCTTCGTTGGTGATGCCACCGATGTTGACCGACCAGAACGGTACGCCATCACGATCGTAGGCTGACAGGAGGTTTCCGCGGACATTGGCAAAGATGGGAACACCGAACTTGTTGTCCGTTCCTCGAACCTCAGCATTGTGTACATACATCTTTCCACCCAAGCCGGCACCCACACGGATAAACTCGCTGAAGCGGTAACCTGCAGTGGCGGTCACTTCCACATACTGCATATTGGTACGTCCTGACATGATACTGCTGCCACCGTCGGTTTCAACAGCGAACCAGAAGCCCTGCTCCTGTCTGGTGAAGTCTGTATAGGCCCTCTGTTTGGGCTTCTCGGGCAGTTGCACGTCACGATACTGCGCACTGGCAGGCAAGATGGCCGCCACAAGCAGAATGGTCATTAATATCTTTTTCATCTTCTTTCTTTTTAAGGTTTAACTTAGAATCCTGCAGACAGCGAGCGTACAATACCGGCCTTCTCCAGTTCCTTGCGCAGAGCGGTCTTGTCGATCTGCAGGATGGCACCGCACTTGTAGCCCTTGTTGGTCTTCACCCTTTCGTATGAGCCGCTGACGACGGAAGCGTAACGGAGGCATGGTCCGTCAGCAGCAAAAAACTCCTCACAGAAAGCCGCATTGTCCGTCTCAGCAGTGGGCGACGCCATTGCCGGCTGACGGGCTCCGCTGGCATTACCGGAACAGCCTTGGAACACGATGCCGTGTACGGCGGCACGCTTCAAATCTGCATCGGTAGCCTTCTTGCTATATACAAAAACCTTCACCAAGACAGTTCCTTCTGTACCTGATCCTGCACCCGTGATATCATATTGGGGCATCTTATCCTTCGCCATCGCTCCTGCGCACAGGAACATCAACAGCGATAAAATTGTCAGTGTTCTTTTCATAATAATACTTATCGTTTGTAATTAATTAAAGTTTCGTATGTTTCACATTCTCTACTTTTAGAGGTAAGAGGTAAGTGGTGAGAGGTGAGAGATTACTTGTTCATTTCCTTGATGAGCATACCCTTGACGAAGTCCTTGCCACTGACCTTGCGGAAGGTGGTGAAACCAAGGTTGGCACCCTGCGCACCTTCTTCCTCAGCCATAAAGCGGTTGTCCCAGATGAGACTGGGGATAGGCTCGATAACACCTACACGCTCGTACTTGTGAGAACCGTTCTCCAGTTCAATCACCTCAAGCACCTCATACTTCGACTTGCTGTTCACACCCTCCTTCATACCAATATAGGCGGTGAGAGGCTCTACGGAAGCCAACGGAGTCTTGATACGGAACTCCTCGTATTCGTGCTGCAGGTCAACCACATTCTCGTCGATAGCACGCTGACAGGCCTTGCGGACCATCACGATAGGCTCGTCCTCCTTGATACCGAGGAAGGAGGTCTTACTACCGGAGCTCTCTACCTTACCCACATATTTCAGGGTGTACTTGCCACGACCGTTCTCAAAGTTCTGGCGCTTCGTATCGTCGGGCTGGGAAGCATACTGCTCCTGATAGAACAAGCCAGCCTGTTCGTCGTTCCACTCCAACTTATAGAGGAAGGTATTGATCTTCACAGCAAAGCCCTTGAAACTCTCAGCGATATCACCCAGGCTGTTACCTAAGTTATTATAGCTGTTACTTCCCGTTGCAATGGAGGCTGCGGCACCCAAAATCTTCAGGAAACCACCAACTGCCTTCGAAGCCTTTGCCTTGTCCACATAACGGATATCGTTGACGAGCACGAAGGTATTGCCAATCAGTTCCTCACCGGCATCCTGCAACATCGCCATACCACGGGCAGAACGGGTTGCCAGCTGTTTGTCGAACTCCGTAGCGTTATAAAGACCACGTTCTTTCACCAGTTCCATGTCGCACTGACCTGTGAACCCGTCACGATTGAACCAACGGCCTACCAGACGGCTGGCCACTTTGTTTCTCTGGAGGAAATCAGTGATGATGGGGTTCTCCTGCTCTTTCTTCGCACCTTCCAGTTTGGTTGTCATGTTCACCACCTTCACACTCAGGTTGTGGTCGTTGAACTTGTCGGGTACCGGAATCTGCAGGAAGGCTTCCTTGATCTCTTTGGCGAACTGCTGATCAGTATGGTTGATCATCAGGGAATAGATAGAACTACGACGGTAGGTCGGCTCGCTATCTTGTGCAAATGCAGTTCCTACGGAGACTGCTAATATACCTAATATAATAAATCGTTTCATAACTTCTGAGCATTAATAGTTAGTAATTCCATTCATCTTCACCAAGTGTCTCGCTTAACGGATAGGACCTGTTCGTCTTGGTAACTTCCAACAAGAAATTCTTCATTTCCATCTTCGTCAATGGAGCACCACCCTTTGCCTTAATGGCCTCACGGGCTTTGTCCAAATAAACAGAGGTAATGGGTTCTGAGAACAGCACCTCATCATTGGGATTAATCAGAATACCATAAAAGCCGACTTTCTCCGAGGGTTTTATTTGCTTGATAGTAGCAGGGTCCGTGTTAGGCTCACAGAGCAATGCCTGATTGAGCAGGTCGTCCTTTGGAGTGAAACCATAGGGAACTACACATGCAATACCGTCCTTGAAATTCAGGGCATACTTGTAGCCTTTGGAGGCCTCCTGTCCTTTCTCTATATTATAGTTATAGTACATCGAGTCAGCTTTCTGCACCCAGAAGTTTCTGGCATAACGCTCTGTAGGGAAGACGATATTATAATAGTCTATAGGAATCAACTGGTCGTTGTTAGGAGTAACGGCTCCAAACTTACCGTCTTTCTTGACCATGATGAAATCGTAAACGTTCTGCCAGACAGACTCATATTCAAAGGGGATGATGGTCTCGCCCGAACGGTTGACGGCACCCCATTTATCGCCTTTCTTCACATTATAAATCTCTCTGTCGTCTTTCTGCTGGGGAGAATTGAAATCTGAATAGCCGGAAAGACCGGGGATATCATTGTTATCCTCATCAAAAACATCAAGGGTGTTAGAGGAGTTCTTGGCAATCCATAGGTGGACTAAAGGATGGTGAGCAATAGCTGTATAGCCTTGCCTTAGCGCCTTACCCGATTTGTCAATAAACGACCATGTCGTTGGAGAGTTTACTGGTGCGATGTCACCCACGAAGTCACCATGCGTCCAGGTAATGTGCTGGTCGGGGGCGCAGGTAAAAGTAGAAACCTGCATGTACTTGTCTGTTGACAGATCATAATAGCCAGCAATGGTCTCTTTTTCCTTCTTGGAGATCTTGAAATTATAGGTTCTGACCATTTTGTTCTGGGGCATCATCAAATAAGTATAGGTACTTTCCTTGATAAGCATTTTACCCGTCCCATCCATCAAGCCATAATTGGAAGCCAATGCCTTGGGAGTATTCAAAGGGTATAGTTCTGATTTAGAAAAGCCGAGGTAATTACAATCGGTTTCCAAGGTGTCCGTTGCAGAGTGGTTGACACATGCAGCAGCCATACCCTCTCCTAACGGAGCAATTCCTTTCGCATCAAAAGAAAATTCATACAGTCCCTTGTACTCTGCAGGAATCAGTACCTTTCCGTAACGGTCGATGATACCACACTTTGCTCCACGTATCACATTTTTCTTGTCAACCGGAGTTGCCTTACCGCCCTTTCCTATCAGCGCCTTACCATAGCAGTTAGTGGGGGTAATCACCGAATACTCTGGCTTCAGCACGATTTCTCCGTTATTGGCAGCCAAACCAAAGTCCTTACCATTCTTAATCAGGAACAGGTCGTTCCATGGTGTAATCTTATCATACTTGAGAGGCAACACCACCTTGCCCGTGGCATCGATGATACCATACTTGTCTGACTTGCCGACAATGGCAAATCCTTTACTAAAGGGATAAGCAGTCTCATACTTGCATTCGATTACCACATTACCTTGGGAATTGGCAAATCCGACTCTTCCCTTCTCATCTACATGAATCTTGAGATCTTGTCCTTGTACGCCCATAGCAACAAACAATGCTACCACGCACATCACACTTCTTAATTGTTTCATAAGCAATATAGCCTTAGGTTATTTATTTGGTAATATTTTTGCAAAGATAAGGATTAAAAATCTGAATTCCAAATTTTTAACCAAAAAAATTTTAATTCTGTTCTTTTTTTCGGATAGGCCATACAGAACATCTATCACACCACCAATAACGTAACAGCGTATCTGATTAATAACCCCGCATTATTGGGTAATAACGCGGGGTTATTGGCAGTTTACCAAGGGTTATTAGCTATTTAATCGCCTCTACAAAAATTGAAAATTTCAACTTGTTACAGTCAAAAACGTCTACCAAATTGGCCATTATGCCACAAAGTTCCTTCCAAATGAGGTCTGGGTATTGAAATTCAGAAGCACTGACATGTGCGCAAAGTACAGGGAAAAGCATCGAAACGAGGGGCTCTTGCATAACTTTTGAGGTCTGCGAGAGGAGTTTTTTCACGATTTCTGGCCTTTGGAAGGCTTGGGAATCGCCGAAGCAGTGCGACTAAAATGTTGTAATCCCTTGATATTCTGCTTTTTAGAGAACTGAATGATGGCCGTTTGTGACAGTTACAGTTGTGACAGTTCGTTTTTGAGGGTGTTAATTTTCTCTATATTATATATAACTATCTATATATCAATTAGTTATATAGTATTATAAAGCATGTTGTAACCCTTGATTTTTAATTGTCACAACTGTAACTGTCACGCCCAGCCTTTGATTACCTATTTCTCTACCAGGCCCTCCCGTGCTACTTATTGATCTCTCTTAGAAGTCCGACTGGTCAACATCGCCAGCAACATCAGCAGGATGGAGGCCAGGTTCAACGTTTTCTTCGCTCTTAATCAGCTCGACATTGGTCTGTTCGATGACGTTGAGCTTGATAGTGTTATTATTTGCCGCTGGTTTGTACCAACTTTTCTTGCTAAAATAGTCGCGGAGGTCTTTCGACTGGAAGACGTAGCCGTGACGGGCCAGTATCTCATTGCGCATCAAACGGAGCTGTTCGCGGGGAATATTCCAGAGATAAGGTGTGTTGAGCAGCCTATTGGTGATGACATCCTCCCAATTGGACCTCTCCAAAGTCTGCTGCTGACCGAGGCATTCGTCCTCATTATCGGGGGTGAGCACCATAATCCACATGGCGTCGCCTTTGGGCTTGCGCACGGCGAGGAAGTTCATGCCGTTCTGACGGACATACTGCACCCGCCAGCCAAACTCGGCAAGGCGGATGGGACACTCTTCGGCCTGTCGGCTGGGTATAATCTTATACTCTCCGTTCTTGCCAGCCACTTTCTCAAGCGTCAACTCATTGTCCTGTGGGGTCGTCATATAGACGATGGTTCCCATTCTCACTTCATGTACGGTGTAAAGGTTGCTGCCGTCGAAGAATTTGTCACCTTTCTTAATGGTCTGTGCTTGTGTGCCGAGCAGGCCGCAGAAGGCTACCAGCACGATGGTCATTAGTTTTTTCATCATCTCTCAGTTTTTTATGAAAAATAATAGAAACGGATGACATAGAACCCTTTGTGGAAATCCTCGTCATATTCGGGCTTCATCATTTGAGTAAGGATGTTATAGCCGCTGAAGGAATCAACCTTGACGGAACCGTTGGGCAGCTTGTCGTCTGAAATATAATAGCCGTCATTCAGGATGACGATTCCGTATGCCAGGGCCTTCTCCACGAAACGGTCGGCATCGTCCTTGTCCTTGAAACAGATGGCTGCCTGCGTCGAGGTATCCAGCTGGTAATAGAAATAGACGGCGTGGTCGGAAGTGCATTTCATCTCATAGCCGAAATCCTGCTTCTTGCCTTTCTCCATGCCCCAGCCATAGACGGCAACACTCGTACCGGGGTCCTCTGACGGTTGTTCCTCGTCGGCATAGATGAAGGAGAGGCCACATTCCTTCGCCGTTTCCTGATTCACATTTCTCAGGAGGTTCACAAACTTGTCGAAAGAAAACTCGACGGCAAAACTGTACTGTGCGCACAGACAAAGAAAAACGATTGATAATACTTTCTTCATATCGGTTTTGGTTTAGTTGAATCAATACTCAAAGGAACTGCCTCCCAGGAACTCGCGGAGTAGTGACGTAGGGGGTATCTGGTCCTCGGGAATCGGCTTGATGTAGCGGAGGAACTTCAGCAGGCGGTAGGCCTCAGCATATTCCTCACAGTTCTCCGGCACCTGTTCCAGCAGCGGCTCTGCCTGTTTCTTGATGACAGCCAGCTCGAAGAGCATCGCGGAATTGAAAATGGCATCGGCATTCTCCTGGAAGGGGAATATCCAGCGGTTCTCTCCCCTGCGCACGGATGCCCAGCGCCGGATTGACTCCTGGGCAGACACACCGCGATATTTATAGTCACGGATGATACGCCGCAGCAGGCGGTTGTCCGTTGTGGGGATATAGTTATGGTTATCCAACAGGATGGTGGTCAGCGCTGACGCGTAGACCCGGAAAATCTGCGATTCGGGTATCTGTGCCGTCAGTTCCGGATTCAGCGCATGGATGCCCTCCACCACCAATACCTCATTGCCTTTCAACTGAAGCTTCCTGCCACTGGGCTTGCTCGTCCCCGTCTGGAAATCATAGCGTGGCAGTTCCACTTCCTCGCCCCTGAACAGCGCATTCATCTGCTCATTGAGCAAGGGAATATTCAAGGCGTGCAGGTGCTCATAGTCATAGTCGCCATTCTCGTCACGCGGTGTCTGGTCGCGACTCACGAAATAGTCGTCGAGGGAGATGCCGATGGGATAGATGCTGTTGACGGCCAGTTGCACGGAGAGTCGCTTGCAGGTCGTGGTCTTTCCGCTGCTGCTCGGTCCTGCGATGAGTACCATTCTGACACCCGGTCTGCTGGCAATCTCGTCTGCGATCTTTGCAATCTTCTTCTCCTGTAGCGCCTCGCTGATTTGTATGAGTTGGTTGGACTTGCCTTTGGCGATGGCATCGTTGAGGTCGCCCACGGTACGCATTCTGACGATTTCCTGCCAACGGTGATGCTCCTTGAAAATCTCAAACATCTTGTCCTGGCGAATGAAAGCGCCCAGTTTCGAGGGGTCTTCCTGCGAGGGAATGCGCAATAACACACCGTCGAAATAATACTCTACGCCGAAGAGGTGCAACTGACCTGTAGAGGTGAGCATGGCGCCATAGTAATAGTCCACATAGCCGTCGATATCATAGTAAACGGTATAAAGCCGTCCGGAGCTCTCCAGCAACTTGACCTTCGAGAGGCTGCCTGCCTCGCGGAACATCTTGATAGCCTCCTCCGTCTTGGTCTCATAGCGATGGATGGGCAGGTCGGCATCAATAATCTCCTGCATCCTCCTCTGCAGCTCATGGACGTCGTCAGGACCCACCTCTATCTTCTTCCCATTATCGTCTTTCCGCTCTATATCAACGAAGTAGCCGTTGGACACGGGAATGTCGATAACTACGCGGCAGTTCTTCCAAAGATCATGAGCCGCCTTGCATAGCACGAAGAAAAGGGTACGCGTGTAGGTACGCAAACCACTGGACGAATGGAGGTCGAGGAACTCAACGTCCTTGGGCTTATACACCTGGAAATGCATTCCCTCCACCTTGTTATTGACACGTGCACTCACTGGTCCGTACTCCATTTGGAGTCCCGTCTGAGAAAATATTTCAGAAAGTGTGCTTCCGATGCTGATATTTAAAATTTTTTTATTATTTTTGCAACGGATTTTAATAGTCTGTTCCATAAGCGTGATTGATTTACGTTGGACAAAGATAATGACTTTTTTTGGAAATAAGATAGTTTTATAATTTTTTAATCCTCCAAGTATGTCTATTTGGATACTTTTTAAACTTCTGGGCTCGCTTGCGCTGCTGATGTTCGGTATGAAGTCGATGAGTGAGTCGCTGCAGAAGATGGCAGGTCCCCAGTTGCGTCATGTCCTTGGCGCGATGACCACCAACCGCTTTACAGGAATGCTGACAGGTATGCTCGTAACGGCAAGTGTACAATCCAGTACGGCAACGACGGTGATGACCGTATCGTTCGTCAATGCAGGACTGCTGACGCTGGCGCAGGCCATCTCGGTCATCATGGGTGCGAACATCGGTACCACGCTGACAGCATGGATCATGTCGGCAGGTTTTTCATTTAACATCACCGACTTTGTCTATCCCGCCTTCTTCCTGGCCATCATCCTGATTTATTCCAAGCAGAAACGGTATATCGGCGACTTCCTCTTCGGTATCGCCTTTATGTTCCTGGGATTGGGAACGCTCCGTCAGACGGGTATTGACATGAACCTGGGTGAGAACCAGGCCGTGCTGGACTTCTTCTCGTCGTTCGACCCGAATTCCTTCGGCACGACACTGATTTTCCTGCTGTTAGGCGGTGTGCTGACCTTCTGCGTCCAGTCGAGTGCTGCCGTGATGGCTATTACCATGATTCTCTGTTCCAGTGGCGTGCTGCCCATCTATCAGGGTATTGCCTTGGTGATGGGTGAGAACATCGGTACTACCGTCACTTCCAACCTCGCAGCAATGTCGGCGAATACACAAGCACGGAGAGCGGCATTGGCCCATATGTTCTTCAATGTATTCGGTGTCATCTGGATTCTCTTCATCTTCCGTCCCTTCGTGGATATGGTATGCGGTTTCGTTGGCTACGACGTCACCATGACCAAGGAGAACGTTGGTGCCCAGGCCTTCATTGCCAATGCTGCCAAGCTGAGTTTCGTGCTGGCCGCCTTCCATACGTGCTTCAATGTGGTGAATACGTTCATCCTGATCTGGTTCATCCCACAGATTGAGAAGTTTGTCTGCTGGGTCATCAAGCCGAAGAAGGTGGACGAGGAAGAGGACTTCCGTCTGCACTTCATCACGGCAGGCATTCTGAAGACCCCAGAACTTTCGGTGCTGGAAGCCCAGAAGGAGATACAGTCGTTCTCCGAGCGTATGCAGCGCATGTTCAACATGGTGCGCGACTTGCTGACGCTGAGCAGCAGTGAGACGGCAAAGAAGAACAGTGCCCAGACGGGCGATTTCAACAAGCTGTTTACACGTATCGAGAAATACGAAGGCATCTCCGACAATATGGAGCTGGAAATAGCAAAGTATCTAGACCAGGTAGGCGATGCCCACTTGTCAGATGACACGAAGGCAAAAATCCGTGCCATGCTGCGTGAAATCTCTGAATTGGAAAGTATCGGTGATGCCTGCTACAACATTGCCCGTACAATTTCCCGTAAATACCAAGGTAAGCAAGACCACTTCAGTGACAAGCAGTATGAGCATATCCACCAGATGATGGAACTCACTGACGAGGCTCTCTCACAGATGAACCGTCTGATGATGGGTCGGAAAGAGTCCTACGATGTCAACCGCACCTTCAATCTGGAGAATGAAATCAACAACTACCGCAACCAGTTGAAGTCGCAGAACATCAACGATGTCAACAACCATGAGTACACCTATGCCGTAGGTACCATCTACATGGATATCATCAATGAGTGCGAGAAACTGGGCGACTATGTGGTTAACGTCGTAGAGGCTCGCATGGGAACGAGACAGAAAGGGTTGAATTGAGAGGTAAGAGGTGAGAAGTAAGAGGTAAGAACATATTTTTTTATAAAAAATAATGGTGATTAAAAAAAATTAATTAATTTTGCAGCAAATTAAAATCTATCAATAGAATATGAGCAAAAAATTATTCCTTTTAGTGGTCATGATGCTGACATCAACACTGACCATGTTTGCACAGGTTACCACATCCGGTATCAACGGTATCGTCAAGGCTGATAACGAGGAAGTGATTGGTGCAACCATTACTGCCAAGCACGTTCCCTCTGGAACGGTTTACCGCGGTATTACCAATGCGAACGGCCGTTTCTCCCTGACGGGTATGCGTGCCGGTGGTCCTTACGAGGTAGAAATCTCCTACATCGGTTTCCAGCCCAGAAAGTACACGGGCATTGATCTTGTACTGGGTCAGAATGCCGTATTGGATGTGGTCCTCAACGAGGATGCCAATATGCTGCAGGAGGTACAGGTCGTCTCTTCCGGAGGTCGCAACAACATGCGTACCGACCGTGCTGGTGCTGTCACCAGTGTAAATGCCGATCAGATGGCGTTGATTCCTACTATCAGCCGTTCACTGAACGACATGCTGAAGATGACCCCACAGGGTGCTAACACCGTGGGTGGCTTCTCCGTGGGTGGCGGTAACTATCGTCAGTCATACGTGACCGTCGACGGTGCTGCTTTCAACAATGCCTTCGGTATCGGTTCCAACCTGCCCAGTAACGGTTCTCCTATCTCGCTCGATGCCCTCGACCAAATTACCGTATCGGTCTCTCCCTTCGACGTTCGTCAGAGCGGTTTCACGGGTGGTGCCATCAACGCTACCACCAAGAGCGGTACCAACGATTTCAAGGGTAGTGCCTATTTCTATAACACCAATGTCCACCTGCGTGGTAACAAGGTGGAGGACAATGAGCTGATACGTGAGCGTGCCCACACCACTACATGGGGTGCCAGCATCGGCGGTCCGATTATCAAGGATAAGCTGTTCTTCTTCCTCAATGGTGAGTACGAGTCTAACGTTTCTGCCGGTCCTACCCGTTATGCACGTACGGAAGCCGACTGGGGCAGCAATACCATCTACAACCGTCCTACCGTTGCACAGATGGATGAGATGTCGAACTACCTGCAGTCCAAGTACAATTACAATCCCGGACGCTATCAGGGCTTCTCATTGGATACTCCCGCCTACCGTTTCCTGGCTCGTGTGGACTGGAACATCAACGATAACAACCGTGTGAACATCCGTTTCTCACAGACACATTCCAAAGACTCTAATTCTCCTTCGGCATCTACCTCTCCGCTGACTACCAGCGCCATCTATCCTGGAGGTAGTGGCCGTGGTACCAACTACGCCCTTCCTTTCGAGAGCGCCCGTTACTATCAGGAGAAGAACTTCACCTCACTGGCTGGTGAGTGGAACGCCAAATGGGGTTCTGTCAACAACGTACTGCGTCTCACCTACTCCTATCAGGACGAGCCACGTAGTGTAGAAGGCGGAACCTTCCCAACAGTGGATATCCTCGAGGACGGCAACGTACTGACGACCTTCGGTCCTGACCCCTTCACTGCCGGAAACCTGCGTCAGGTAAAGACATTCGTGGCTACCGACGAGGTGACTTGGACGATGGGACAGCATAACCTCTTGGCTGGTATTCAGTTTGAGACCAACAACGCAGTCAACGGCTTTGCCCAGGCTGCCAACGGATATTATGTATTCCCTTCTTGGGAGGCTTTCGTCAATGGCGACAAGCCCTCTGCCTATGGCATCACTGCCAACAGAGCACTCGACGGCTCCATCTTCCAGGCAAAGATGAGATACAACCAGTTCTCGTTCTATATCCAGGACCAGTGGAATATCTCAGACCGTTTACGCCTGACAGGTGGTCTCCGCTTCGAGATTCCTGGCTATCCTACACTGAAGGACAACTACAACGCTCCGTTTGCTGAATTGACATTCGCCGGTGGCAAGTCATACGCTACCGACCAGTTACCTAACGGTACGATGACGATTTCTCCGCGTATCGGTTTCAACTGGGATATCCTTGGCAACCAGAAGATTGTCGTCCGTGGAGGTACGGGTTACTTCGTAGGCCGTCTGCCTTTCGTATGGCTCGTTTCTGCTGTGGGTAACTCCAACTGCGGTCAGATGCAGTATTTCTATAACAAACCTGCTGACGCTACAGGCGGACAGCCTAACTTCGACCCGACAGTGGCTGGACAGTTGGCACAGCTGACGCTGGATCCCACAGTCATCACTGCTCCGCAGTCACCGACCATCATCGACAAGAACCTGAAGATGAATGCCGTATGGAAGAGCTCACTGGCTGTCGACTTCAAACTGCCTTATGACATCAACTTCTCTTTGGAAGGTGTCTATAGCCACGACTACAATCCCGCTATTGTCACCAACGAGAACTATATTTACGACAAGGACCTGACGATTGCTCCTAACGACACCCGTCGCATGGTTAAGAAGATTAACAGGAACAACAATGCCTACCTGATTACCAACGCTCCTGACAAGGGCTACTACTATTCACTGACGGCATCACTCTCCAAGAAGTTCGACTTCGGTCTCGACCTCTCGGCTTCTTACACCTACTCTAAGTCAAAGACATTCAGTGAGGGACAAGGTGACCAGGTGACCTCTGCCTACAACAACCGTCGTTTCTCCATCAACGGTATGAACGACATGGAGATGGGCTATGGTACTTATGTGGCTCCTAACCGTCTGCTGATCTCGGCAACCTACCGTAAGGAATACCTGAAGCACTTCGCCTCTTCCGTCGGTTTGGTTTACGAGGGCATGAACATGGCTTACTTCAAGAGCGGCTCATATACCAACAATGGTACACGCTACAGCTACACCATGACATCATCTGTCGTCGGTGACGGTGGTTCCAGCTCACTCATCTACGTTCCCGCTTCCCGTGAGGAACTCGATCAGTGGAACTTCACTCCATATAACTACAAGAACGCCACAGGCGCTACAGTAGAGTACACCGCAGACATGCAGAAGGACGACTTCTGGACCTATATCAATCAGGACGACTACCTGAAAGGCCACAAGGGTCAGTACACAGAGCGTGGCGGTGCCGTTGCTCCTTGGCACCACCAGTTGGACTTCAAGTTCAACCAGGACTTCTATGTGAAGGTGGGCAAATATCGCAACACCATCCAGTTCGGTATCGATATCAATAACTTGTTGAATCTCATCAACTCTGAGTGGGGTGTCTATAAGTACGCTACCCGTACCGACCTGTTGAAGACCACTATCAAGGACAACAAGGCGTCTTACCAGTATCAGTTGGATGGCAACTATCGCCACACCAGTACTTACACGGCTTACAACAGCATGCTGTCAACCTACAGCATCCAGTTCAGCTTGCGTTACATCTTTAACTAATCAACCATAGTATGAAAAGAATTCTGTTTATCACATGCGCTCTGATGGCAGCAATGACCATCAGTGCGCAGAGTATCCAGGGCAACTGGATGGCTCCTGCCCCCTTTGAAGAGAATGATGTCAAAGGTAACATCTACTTTACCTTCGGTAATACCTTCGAACTGAAGATCATAGCAACAGGCCTAATTGATAACATGGGGTCTATCACCTTTTCTGCTTCCGTCCCTGGCACCTACAAACAGGAGGGGATATTCTTGAAGCTCAACGTTGATGACAAGCGTTCCGAAGCCAAGATTGAGAAGATGGATTTCAAACCCGAAGTACAGCAATACTTCGACCAGAACCCTGATGTTAAGAAAAAACTCACCGACGGTTTGATGCCTATCGTCACAGAAATATGCGACGAGCTTGCGAAGGATCTGGGTGGTAATCAAACATTGACCATCAAGGAGCTTACTGCTACCAAGCTCATCCTTCTTGATGAGGACGAACCCATGGAATTTACAAGGGTCCAGTAGAAGTACCCCCTTTCCATTTGCATAAAAAACCGGAAGCCTCAAAACTTTCGGTTTTTTTTCGTATCTTTGCACTATGTTATTGAGATGGACATTAGCAATCTTCCTGATATTGTTCTCCCTGACTGGTTTTTCTCAGACAAACAACCAATGGGAGGAGGATTTTCGTCAATGGGTGGAGGCAGAGGACTTGGAAATGTCCTCGGTGGAAGAACTCTATGACATCCTTTCTGAGAAAGCCGCACATCCAGTGAACCTGAATCAGGCCACACGGGAAGACCTGGAACAATTACCCTTCCTCACTGCCCAACAAGTAGAGCAGTTGCTCGCCTATATACATCGTTATGGCCCCATCCGTTCATGGGGCGAACTGCAGATGCTGACAACACTGGACACGAAGCGTCGGCAACTACTCCAAAATTTCGCTTATGTGGGAGAAGCAAAAGAAGCAGACAACAGGCTCCGGTTAGATTCTGTTTTCCTGCATGGTGACCATCAAATACTGTTCACAGGGAAGATTCCTCTCTATACAAGGAAAGGTGATGAAAAGGGGTACTTGGGTCAGCGCTATCGCCATTCTTTCCGCTATCAACTGACTTATCATGACAGGGTGAAGCTGGGAGTGACGGGAGCACAGGACGCAGGAGAGCCTTTTTTCACGGGTCGGAACCGATGGGGCTATGACTTCTATGCTTACTACCTACAAGTCAAAGACTTAGGACGGATAGAGAATCTCTGTCTGGGTATGTATCGTGTCCAACTGGGTATGGGACTCATCATCAACGGCGGTTTCTATCTGGGGAAACTTGCTATCCTACAGTCAATGGGACGCCCCACCACAGTTCTTCGTCCCCATTCTTCCATTTCCACGGAAGGTTATCTTCAGGGAGCGGCAGCTACCATCCGGCTTCACAAGAACTGGCAGCTCACTGCTTTTGCGTCGTACCGTCCGTTGGATGCTACCCTCAACAAAGACAATACAGCACGGACACTCTATTACAGCAACTACCATCGCACTACGACAGAGATGGCAAAAAAGAACAATACCCATGAGGCTGATCTAGGTGGGAGTATCGGGTGGCGTAAGGGAACGCTCTATGCTCGGGCCAATATCCTTTATACCCATCTCGACAGGACGTTGGTTCCCCAAAGAGCGAATGCGTCCTATCGCCGTTATGACGCAGAAGGACAGGATTTCCTCAATATGAGTGTTGACTATGGATATACCAATGCACGACTCTCTTTCTCCGGAGAAACGGCTATCCAACGTCACGGAGCCTTGGCAACCATCCATCGGATAAGCTATCGGCTGAGCCCGGCATTCACCTTGTTGGCCCTCCATCGCTACTATGACAAGAAATACACAGCACTCCATGCCCAAAGCTTTGCGGAGGGTTCCAACATACAGAACGAGCATGGCGTCTATTTGGGTTTTACCTGGCAGCCCTCTTCCAAGTTGACACTTAACTGGTATGCCGACTATGCCCATTTCCCTTGGAAGCGCTATCAGGTGAGTCTGCCCAGTGACGCCTTCGACACCATGATTCTCGCCCGTACCTTATTAAATAAGAAGTGGAGCTTAGAAGGACGCTATCGCCTGCATATCCGACAGATGGATAATACCGATAAGACAATGCTCGTCAATCGCACGGAGCATCGGGCACGCCTGCGCCTCAACTTTGAAGCGCCCTCTGGTCTTTCCCTACAGACACAAGTTGACGGCGTCGCCGTCAACTTCAAGAAAAGCTACCAGGGCTATATGCTCTCCGAACAGATAGCCTACCAGTGGCGGTGGCTGCAACTCTCTGCCAATGCCGCCTATTTCCATACAGATAATTATGACAGCCGGCTCTATCTATATGAACGGTCCGTACTCTACAACTTCTCGTCCCTCATGTGCTACGGCAAAGGTATTCGCTATGCCTTGATAAGTCGTGCAGACATCGGAAGACACCTGATGCTTATTGCAAAGATAGGAGTCACCAATTATTTCGACCGCAATAAGATATCCAGTGGTCTTCAGGAAATCAACGGCTCTTCCATGACTGACGTAGATGTACAGATGAGATGGAAATTTTAAGGTACAAATTTGGTTTTTCACGCAATTTACACTACCTTTGCCAACGAAATATTTCGAATATAAATGATTCTATTAAGTTTTGACACTGAGGAGTTTGACGTGCCCCGTGAACATGGGGTGGACTTCTCTTTGGAAGAGGGGATGAAAGTCTCCATAGAGGGAACAAACCGTATATTGGACGTACTGAAGGAGAATGGCGTAAAGGCGACCTTCTTCTGTACGGGTAATTTTGCACTGCATGCTCCTGAGGTGATGCAGCGCATCATGGATGAAGGTCATGAGGTGGCGTGTCACGGAGTGGACCACTGGCAACCCAAAGAGACGGACTTCGCTAAGTCGAAAGAAATTGTGGAGCGTGTGTGCGGACGGAAAGTCTACGGCTATCGCCAGCCCCGTATGTTCCCTGTCAGCGACAGCGAGATAGCACGGGTGGGCTATACCTACAACTCATCGCTGAACCCAGCGTTCATCCCTGGACGTTATATGCACCTAACAGCCCCGCGTACGTGGTTTATGAAAGGTGACGTGATGCAGATTCCTGCATCCGTGAGTCCTTGGATTCGCTTCCCCCTCTTTTGGCTCGCCCTGCATAACCTACCCGAAGTTTTGTACCATTGGTTGGTACGTCGTACTCTGAAACATGACGGCTATTTTGTGACCTATTTCCATCCTTGGGAGTTCTACGACCTGAAGGAGCATCCGGAATTCAAGATGCCGTTCATCATCAAGAACCACAGCGGCAGGGAGATGATGGAGCGGTTAGGTAATCTGATAAAGATGCTAAAGAACAAAGGAGAAGTCTTTGCAACTTTCTCTGACTTTGTCGAGAAAGTGAGGAGTTAAGAAGTTAAGGAGTTAAGAACTATGATAAAGTTAGCAACTGTTTCACCCTGTTATAATGAGGAGGAAGTACTACACCAGTCGGTGGAGCGACTGACAGCACTCTTCGAGCGTATGATTAGCGAAGGACTGATTTCGGAAGACAGCATGATGGTGTTTGTCAATGACGGCAGTCGCGACCGTACGTGGGACATCATCCGCGAGTTGCATAAGCAAAACCGTTTCGTGCGTGGCATCAACCTAGCACGTAACGTAGGACATCAGAATGCAATTATGGCGGGTATGATGACGGCTAAAGAATGGGCTGATGCCGTCGTGACCATCGATGCCGACCTGCAGGACGACATCGAGTGTATTCCCCAGATGGTGAAGCACTTTGAGGAAGGCAATGACATCGTCTATGGTGTGAAGGTATCACGCAAGGCAGACCCACTGATGAAACGGATGTCAGCAATGGCTTTCTACAAGTTGCAGAGTTCGATGGGCGTGGAGAGTATCTACAACCATGCCGATTTCCGTCTGATGAGCAAGCGCTCCCTCCAGATGTTGTCGGGCTTTGAGGAGCGTAATCTCTACCTGCGCGGACTGATTCCGATGATTGGTCTGCCCTCAACGACAGTGGATGATGTGATTGGTGAGCGTCAGGCAGGCTCATCGAAATATACGCTGAAGAAGATGCTGAACCTCGCCATGGACGGTATCACGTCGTTCAGTACCCGCCCCATGCAGGCCATCTTCTATATGGGTGTCGTCTTTTTGATGATCGCCTTCTGTATCGGTATTTATGTGATACATGCCTTGGTGACAGGCACTGCCGTACCAGGTTGGTCGTCCTTGATACTGTCTATCTGGCTGGTTGGTGGCTTCATCCTCATCTCCTTAGGTATCACTGGCACGTATATCGGTAAGATCTATACGGAGGTGAAGCGCCGTCCGCTGTATAACATCCAGGAGATATTGGAGTGAGGAGTTAGGTCATTGCATCGCTAATCGCAAACCAACGGTCTGTAGCCTGCGCCATGTAACGAGGGGATAGCGGTTAGTGATACGTATATAATAAGGTGTACTCTGGAAGGAGCCTCCTCGGACGATACGGAACTGACGACGGAACAACTGGATGAAGAAACCGTTCTTGGGATTCGTATACTCCTCATAAGGACTGTCGCACCACTCTCTCACACCATCCATATAACCTTTTGCTTGTTGGACATGCTGGGCAGCATACTCCCATTCTTTCTCCGTCGGCAGACGGAAATGCTTACCTGTCAGTCGGTTAAGCTCCAGTATGAAGCGAAGGCAATCTTCGTATGACACGTGCTCCACGGGGCGTTGCTTGCCATTGTGTTTGGAAGGATTCTTCCCCATCACAGCTTCCCATAACTCTTGTGTCACCTCTGTCTCGCCGATATAGAAATCGTTGACCTTTACCTGATGTGCTGGTCGTTCGTCGGCCTCTGCTTTCGGATCATTAGTACCCATTATGAACTCACCACCTTTCACCTGTCGCATCACAAAGGACACGCCACGAACGGTATAGCGCTTGTCTTGTGCCTGCATACCCAACGGCAATAGCAGCATAAGTAGTGGCAGCAACACTTTCAACTTTAAACTATTCACTTTCAACTTCTCCTTCGGACCAAAAGCCCACCAGATGACCTGTAGCCATGCGATGGTCATGGTATAGACATCCAACCAGAATGTCTCGTGGATATAGTCATGCAGCCAAGGTGGACAGAGCAAGTCGGTAGGCAGGATGTTGAAGTTGACGAACAACAGCCAGAAAATAACCCAATCGAAGGTGGTGTGCTTGGGCTGTAGCCAGAAGGCCATCAGATAACCCATCAGGGCAATGATATAGGTATGCGTCTCTGGACTATCGCTCAGGATGATGACATAACCCATGATAATGGCTAATGCCTGTACGCGGAAGCGGAAGTCCTGCCAACGCTGGTGTCGCCAGAAGAACAAGGCTCCCAAGACCACCAATACGGCAATCTGTACGATGCGGAAGTTAGGCAACAGGAACGATTTCAGTCCTCGTGCAAATAGCAGTCCTGGATACTCTACCGCACTATGGTGGTTGAGCAGGTTGTCTCTCACATCGCCATAAAGGTCGAAGACGTTGAATGCAGGATTGACGGCAGGCAACAGGAAGAGGCCGATACCACACAGGATGGCATAGCCGAAGTTTCGCCATACCTTCGGATAGCAGAATAGCAGTCCTAACTCCACGATACCGTAAATCTTCGTAGTGGCCGAAAACATAATCAGCAGTACTGCCCAGAAGGGTTTGTTGCGCTCCAACAGGGTGAAGGCAAACAGGAAAATATAGCAGACCACGAGGTTGTATTGGAAGAAGAAGACATTTTGCAGCAATACAGAGAACAGAAACAAAATGATCTTCATCCGATAGGATGCCAAGGGTTTGGGCAATGTCCAGACGGCAAAGAAGAAAAGACTATAATGTAGCAGGTTCCATACGTAGGGTCCTAACCATGTGGGCAGCATGAAGATAGGGAAGAAAACCACGCAGAACACAGGAGGATAGAGGAAGAAAATGCTATGCGTCTCTGCAAACTCTACCGTATAGGGGTTCATTCCTCCCCAGAACATCATCGTCGCATCGTGGTAGTCATAGTAGTTATACGCATGGCTGCGGTTCATCTCCAACAATGTGGCGACAATGGTCACAACGACGCCTAAACAAAAGACGCACGTCGGATTCATAAAGAACCACTTGATGCCATCAATAAATCTTTTCATCTTACTTCTTACCTTTATTAATATAGTCTGGGAAAGTCAGCGACCAGCGAGAGTGGCTCCATTTGCGACATAAAGTATCGTAGTCGGCAAGGTGCTTATACGACAGGCGTTTCTGGAGCCAAGGACGCTGTACCTTATCTTGTACGAAGTTGCCATAGAGTTCGAACTCCGAGAAGGCTGAGAGTTGCTGACGATCATAGCTTTTCAAAATCGTATCTGTCCATGAATGTCCCTCTCTGGTGAGCTGCTGGTGCAACACCTCCAGTTGTTCTTTGTCAAACAGCATCTTATGGTCGACATAGGAGAGGGGTGCCAATGCAAGTTCTGGCATCAGTTGACAGATATTGTCATAATAAGGCTGGTGCTCCTCGTAACTCATATAGAACACCGTCTGCTGGTCGTCTGTCAAGAACACATGCGGACGTATCAACACATGATCGGCATCGATACAGAGATAATGCCGACAAGTGCCTACCCTGCCACTCAGTTTGACGAATTGCTGGAAGAGCCATCCACTACGATCCAGCGTATGGCCATCAGGAGTCTGTATCTGCAGGTGCAAGTCCTTAGGACCATAACCGAAGACACTCGTCTCATCGACAAACTGCAACTGGTGCTCCTCACAGAACTGGATGATTTCCTGTTGGGCCGGTGCCACGAGATATATCTGTTGGATGGGATGAGCCACCTGATGGCGCACGCCCTCTAAGCACAACGGCAGGATGTTCAAATCCTTAGCAATGATAGGGATGACCACATCAATAGGTTCTGTGGAGGGTTTCAGCTGAGGAAACCTTCGCCACGCAAACAAACGGTATCTTATCTTACGGAGTTGACTCATACAATGTTTCTAAACCAATAGTCGAACAACTTAAAACCTTCGGCTGTCATCTCCTCGGCGTTGGCAGTATCCATCCGATAGAGAGGGATGTCGCGATACATGGCAGCCACCAGGGAGAAAGTGCTGGGAGGTCCTATCAGATAGTCACACTCCGAGAGCATGAAAAGGTCTTCCGGTGCATTGCCGTGCAGATGATGGATATGCGCCTGTGGACAAAGTTCCTGATAGCGTTCCTCTGTCACAGCAGCATCGTTGGTAGAGAGATAGACATGAATCTCCTGATTGGGATGCATCGCAACAAATCGATTGATATATCGGGCGTATGTCTCATCGTCGAAACAATACTTGCCGTAATTCCATGTCGCATAGTCGCCACGGCGGATATGGACGCCCAGACGACAAATTGACAATTGAGAGTTGAGAGTTGAAAATTTCATCTTCTCCTTCACAGGCTCTGTAATTTGAGGGTCGATGCGGAAGAGGTCGCAGATCTCCTGACGGTATTTCAGGAATAGGTCGTAATAGCGCACGAACCAGCCACTGACCACAATATGCCGATGGTGCAGCATCTTCTGTTCCAACGCTTCACGATCGCAGTCGCTGTGCTTGAAATTTGCTGTCGGCAAGAGCCTCAGCGCAGCCATATACTTGGCAAAGAGATACCATAAGAAACCCGTCAGGGACGTATGACAGATATGGAAATACTGATATTTGTAGCTGAAACGCATAGAGATAACCTTTCGCCCATGCTCCCTACCCCATGCATAGACATGAGCATACTGCAACAAGTTGTTGCACATCTGACTCTTATCTCTGGCAAATATCATCTTTCTCCTATTTAAGCAACAAACGCATCCGGGTTATTTATTTTTCGCCCCAGCATTTATGCAAAGGTAATTAATTTGTCTTGAATGGCAAAGAAAATTGAATGTTATTTTTGAAATTGGGAAAACGAGCTTTGGACAAAAATAATTTTCAATTATCAATTTAATTTCATACCTTTGCAAAAAATTGACAAGAATGAAATTAATCGTTGGGTTTGACGCAAAGCGCATTGTTCGTAACGGCACCGGGTTAGGCAGTTACGGACGAACTCTAGTGAATGACCTCATCCGTCGCACAGACGAGGATGTGGCATTGCGTCTGTATGCACCAGACAAAGGCAGGGACGACTTGCGCAACCAAATTATCAACAGCGAACGAGCCCGTTTCTATTACCCTACGCACTCTCTTTCCTCTTCCTTTTGGAGGTCTTTCGGTATCGTCAAAGACCTCCAAAAGGATGGCGTACAAATATATCATGGACTTTCCGGAGAACTGCCTATCGGACTCAAGAAGGCTGGTATACGCAGTGTCGTCACCATCCACGACCTTATTTTCATGCGCCACCCGGAATACTACCATTGGATAGATACGAAAATCTACGAATGGAAATTCCGTCAGACCATCAAGGAGGCAGACCACATCATTGCCATCAGCGAGCGCACCAAACAGGACATCATGGAGTTAGGTGGCGTAAGCGAAGACAAGATAACAGTCATCTACCAGAGTTATGCACCTCGTTTCTCTGAGAAGCCAACTCCAGAACAGGTAGCGGCAGTACGTGAACGGTATCAGATACCAGCGCGTTTCATCCTGAATGTAGGAACCATTGAAGAGCGAAAGAATCTACGACTGGCTATTGATGCCATAAATAGCTTGCCAGAGGACATTCACGTGGTAGCTGTAGGCCGACAGACGAAGTATGCAGAACAACTACCCCAAAGTCCTCGTGTCCATCTGTTAAGTGGTGTTGACGACGAGACCCTAGCAGCTATTTACAGTATGGCGGAGGTCTTTGTTTATCCCTCCCGTTATGAGGGTTTTGGCATCCCCATCATCGAAGCGATTGCTGCAGGACTTCCTGTGGTGGCATGTACCGGTTCCTGTCTGGAAGAGGCTGGGGGACCTGCCAATCTGTATGTTGCCCCAGATGATGCCAAGGGAATGGCTTCTGCTGTGCAGTCGATGCTCAAGGGGAATGCAGAACGTGAGCAGCGCATCCGTCAGAGCCAACAGTATATCGAACGCTTCAAGGGGACGGATGTGGCTGCGCAGGTATTAAAGGTTTATGAGGAGTTAAGGAGTTAAGACATATGAGATTAGGCGTATTACTTCCCCATACCAAGTTATACGGAGGTGTGAAACGGTTTCTGGAGCTCGGCAACATCTTTGTGGAAAAAGGACATGAGTTCTATGTATTCACCCCTGACGGAGCTGCTCCAAACTGGTTTTCGTTCAGGGGCAAGATGGCGACATTCGCTGATGTACAGAACATGGAGTTGGATGCCCTGTGGACTACAACTCCCAGTGACCTGCCGCTGCTGTTACAATCCCAGGCACGGCATAAGATTTTCTATCATGTACGTATCAAGGAAAATCTCATGGAGATACTAAGACACCCAGAGATAGAGCTATATGCCTGTTCCTCGAACGTCTATCAACACGATCTAAAGAAGTTTGGACGCAAGGCTTTCTTAGCGGTTGGCGGAGTCACGGTACGGAACTACGAGCCCAAAACAGACTATCAGGTGAAAGACCGTCCTTTCGTTGTGATGGGGTATGGTCGACTGGCAGAGAGCGTAAAGGGAACCCGTTATGTCGTCAGTGCCTGTGAACGGCTCTACAGACGAGGCTATAACATCCAGTTATTATTGTTTGATACCCATACGTCAGACAAGATGCGTCAGAAATACGAGAAGTTCAAATGTAGCTGTCCTTATGAGTTTGTGTTGAATCATCCTTTTGACCATAACTCAGAACTGTTTAATCGTGCTGATTGTTTTGTATCTGCAGAGAATCCAAAATACTCTGGTTGGAACAATACGGTAGCAGAGGCGATGGCATGCGGTCTGCCTGTCATCTCTACGAAGGCTGGAACGGCAGACTTGCTGATAGATGGTGTCAACGGCATCCGTTCTGCCCGTTGGGTATTCTGCTTCACCAAACACATCGCCCGTCTTTATGACGACGAACCTTTACGCCAACGGTTAGGACTGGCGGCACGTGAACATATCCAGTTGTTTGACTGGGAAAAAGTAGCAGAGAAGATTTTGGAACATCTGGGTTAGAACTCCCAGATGTTTTTGATTTTTACATCACGGAAAATCGTCAAGACACGTTTCAGTTTACTACGTAACAGGTCTTTTTGGAGTCTTCCGTCTGGTTGCGCATCAGCATCCCATGGCTCTCCCCGATGGAGGATGTCACGCATGAACGAGGCAGAGGTGATACCCCATTTCCGAAGGAACTGCGTAGAGCCGTCGTTTTTCACGACACGATGCGTAGAACGAGCCTCGAAATGATATACTCTGCTTTTATCAATACCCTTGAACAGACGCACACCTACCTTCCACAGCTTTGCAGAAAAGTCAGGGTCGCTATACATACCCGGACTATACTCTACACTATATCCTCCTACGAGATCCCAAATGTCACGATGTACGATATTCGGTGGCCATGTAGCTCCCATCCAGTCACCATGTTTCAGCGCCTGGTACTCTTTCAGGAGTCTCTCCTCTTCGAAAGTCTCTATGCTCTCTCCATAGTTGGCAGGTGCAATGACACTCTTACAGAAGAATTTACGCGGCTGTATCAAGGTAGAGGAAAAGAAGAACATTTTATGGCCGATGGCACGTATCTCGTCATAGAGTGCCTTGTCCCATTCAGGACAGACATACATATCATCGTTCATAAAGAGAACATAGTCTGTGGTGACAAGGGGTCGCAACTGGTTCAAAGCAAGACAAACCCCTACGTTCTCCGCAGAATGCGTATATGCCAGTCCTTGTGCTTTCACCCATTCCAACGTGCCGTCCGTCCCCTCGTTGACATGAATGAGTATCTGATGTTCATAGGTGGAGTTCTTGCGGATGCTCTCCACACAGAGCTGGAGAAATTTCAGGTTGTTCCATGTCGGAATCAGGATGGAGAATAACTTGGAGTCAGCCATATACTTATCGTTAACAAGGACAAAAGTAGGTATTATTTTCTAATTATGCAAGAAAACAAGTTTTCTTTTTGCATTTTACTCACTTATTTGTATCTTTGCAGCAAAGTTGAGTATATGATGAATCTACGAAAGCTCTATTACCTGAGCCATAACGGCAAGAATAGTAACTTGCTCTATTTCCTGAAGGCATATATCAGGGAATACACGCCCAAATGTTTCACTCGGATGATGCTGAACAGGGAACTGGCGAAACTCGACAAGCGTGATGACCGTGACTATATCCTCCAACGGGTAAACTATTATAACAAGCTGACACCTTCCCACGCCTTCAATCATGAGCAATGGACAAAGGAGGCTGTGGAAATACGTCATCAGCCCATGACGCGCCAGAAGGTGTATTACTTCGACGCGATGGAGATTGCCCGCTATTTCAGCGGTAAGAAGAAATGGATCCTGTTGTCCGGTGACATTACCCATGTGCCTGAGGTTCCTACAATTATCAAGAGCCGCCCATTGGGTGATGACAACCAGAACTCAGTGGTACTAAAAATGGAAAAAGTGCGCCATTTCCTGTTCGTCAACGATAAGAAGGCGTGGCGTGACAAGAAGAACATGACGATATTCCGTGGCGACTTAGGAGCCAGGAAACAGAACAGGGATGTCTTTATGGAGCGTTTCGCCGACGGACAGAGTCCGATGGTGGATGCCGCCTCTACCAACCGCATCGAGGCACATCCAGAATGGCAAGCCGGCAAGATGACGATTGAGGAGCATCTCGACTATAAATTCATCATGTCGTTAGAGGGCAATGATGTCGCCTCGAACCTAAAATGGGTGATGTCGTCCAACTCGATAGCCGTCACACCCCGTCATACGGTGGAGACATGGTTCATGGAGGGAACGCTCATCCCTAACTATCACTATATAGAGGTTAAGGACGACTTCTCCGACTTGGAGGAACGGCTCACCTACTATATTGAACATCCAGAGGAGGCAGAGGCGATTATCCAACATGCCCACGAGTATGTCGACCAGTTCAGGGATGAGGCGCGTGAGAAGCTCATTTCCTTGTTAGTATTGAAGAAATATTTCGAAATCACCAATGATAGAACGTTGTAAGGCATTCTTCTCCAAACCGTTCTGGAGTGACGACCGCACGTTGTTGGGACTGTGGCTGTTATTACCCGTCATCGGTGGACTTGTCAAGCTGAACAAGTGCAACAACTTCCTCATTTTCAAATATGTCTTCTGGCATGCGTGGAACGGTACTTCGCTCTATGCTCCCTATCCCGAGGAGTACCATGACGTGAACCACTACGGTCCCTTCTTCTCGGTCGTCGTGGCACCCTTTGCCATCCTTCCGCAATACATGGGCGTACTCCTTTGGGTGGTCGCCCTCACGATGTTCCTCTATGTGGCAATACGCAAGTCGCAGTTCACGAAATACCAGCGTATCTTCATCCTCTGGTTCTGTGCCCATGAATTGCTGACGGCTATCTTCATGCAGCAGTTCAATATCGCCATCGCCGCCATCATTCTCCTCTCGTATTACTGTATCGAGAAGGAGCAGGATTTCTGGGCGGCGTTCTTCATCATGCTGGGTACGTTTGTGAAACTCTATGGCATCGTGGGACTGGCGTTCCTCTTCTTCTCCAAACACAAAGGGAAACTCATCCTCTCCTTAGTGTTCTGGGCTGTGGTGATGTTCGTGGCTCCGATGGTGTTCCATGGTCCCGACTATCTGATAGGACAGTATCAGGAATGGTATGAGAGCCTGTCGAGCAAGAATGCGGAGAATATGTTCAGTACAACAACCAATGTCTCTATCCTCGGTATGATACGCAAGATATCCCAGTGTGCCACCTATTCCGACATCTGGATTATCTTAGCGGGACTGGTGATGTTTGTCATCCCCTATCTCCGTCTCTCGCAATACAGACATACAGCTTTCCGCCAGACACTGCTTGCCTCTGTCCTGATGTTTGTCGTCCTGTTCTCCACGGGCAGTGAGTCTAGCGGCTATATCACCCCCTTTGTAGGTCTTGCTGTCTGGTATACGGCTGCCCCTTGGCAGCGTACGAAATGGGATATCGCCCTCATGGTGTTTGCCTTCATCCTGTCGAGTATGTCGCCCAGCGACCTCTTCCCTGCGTATATCCGCAACACTTGGGTGAAGCCCTATGCCCTCAAGGCACTACCCGTCGCCCTGATATGGCTGAAACTCTGTTATGAGATGTATGTGAAAGATTACTCAACCGAAAGTACCAAGATATGAAAATCCTCTTTTATCTACTATATGGTGTAGCCTTCTTGTTATCCCTCCTTCCTACGAGGGTACACTATTTCCTGTCGGATATGCTTTATGTCATACTCTATCATATCGTCAAATACCGGAGGAAAGTAGTGAGAAAGAACCTTACCTCCGCTTTCCCTGAGAAATCAGAAGAAGAGATACACAAGATAGAAAAAGGATTTTACCATTTCCTCTGTGACTTGTTTGCAGAGAGCATCCAACAGATTACTATCAGCAAGAAGCATTTTAAAAAACGTATCACGTTCAAGAACGTTGACCAGTTAGAACAGGTCATCAACGAGGGGCAGTCTATAGCACTCTACCTCGGGCACTACTGTAACTGGGAATGGGTGACGACACTGCCGCTATGGCTAACCCCCAAGGCACAGTGCTGCCAAGTATATCACCCCTTACAGAACAAAGTCTTCGACCAACTTTTCCTGCACATCCGTGAGCGTTTCAACTCCCTGTGCATTCCCATGGCAGAGACATTACGGAGAATCTTAGAGTTCCAACGTACTAACCAGCCCTTCATCATCGGTTATATCTCCGACCAAAAGCCCTATTGGACGAATATCCACCACTGGGTGGACTTCCTCCATCATGACACCCCTGTGTTGACGGGTGCGGAGCGTATCATCTGTAAAATGAACCATGCCGTATTCTATACTGATATCCGTCGGGTACGAAGAGGATACTACGAAGTGACTTTCCAACCCATCACCCGTGAGCCGAAGAAGATGAAGGAGTTCGAGTTAACCAATATCTATTACCAGATGCTGGAGAAAAGTATCCAAGAGACTCCTGAATATTGGTTATGGAGTCATAACCGTTGGAGTCGTACCCGTGAAAAATTCAACCATGACTTTGAGGTCGTCAATGGTAAGGTTGTGCATCGGAAACAGCCCATAGAGTGATCTGTCCTCACGATGGAATGTTATCGGCTATTCAAATCGGTTGATGCTGCTTGCAGAATAGCCCTTCCCCATTGTAGCAACATAGGATTCTTCTTTCCCTTTTCCGTCACAACCCGTTCACCGATAAAGTCGTAGTTGACGAATGTAACACTGTCCACCATTGTATAGCCATCATCATAGGTATGGATGGCAAAGGGTCGTGTATAGGTCTTACTCAACACGTCACGACTGAAGGTGTATGCCTCATGGTTGATGCCCAATTGTCCTAACAACGTAGCAGGCAGGTCGGTCTGGTTACACACCTGTTCGATACGCCTTGGTACCTTGACGACCCCACCTACCCATATCATCGGGATATGATTTAACAAGGGGTCTGACTCGTCTTTCACCAGATAAGGAAAACCATGGTCGGGCAGCATGATAACCAATGTGTTTTCCCATACTGCACTCTTGCGGAGTTTCTCGATAAAATTCCCAATACACTGGTCAAGGTAATAGAAGGAATTGTACACTTCGTCGTCGAAATGGTGGATGGGTACGTCCCAGGGCTGATGACTGCTCAGCGTAGAATAGCCAACGAGGATTGGGCTGTCTGCCTTGGGCTTTTGGCTCATGATATCATAGACAGTATTGAAGGTGATGTCATCACGGACACCCCATTTTGAAGTCTCCTGCTCTTCCTTGGTGTAGTCTGCCTTCCATTTCAAGGTCTCAAAACCACCAGACACCAGATAGCTCCGCATATTGGTGAAGTTGATATCACCACCATATATATAATATGTCTGGTAACCCCGTTCCTCTTTCAGCGTCTTGGCGATATTAGGCAATGAGCGCGACTTTGAAGGAATCTTCATGACGGACATCGTAGGGAAGGAAGGATAGCCGCTCCACGTACATACCGTACCACGATCCGTACGCCAGCTATTGCCATAGCAGTTGGTGAAATAGATGCCTTCCTTGGCAAGTCGACTCAGGTTGGGGGTGACATCCGCCCTGCCTCCTATCTCCGTAAACTCGCCGCCACAGCTCTCTAGCAGGATGATGACAATGTTGGGAGTCTGCGTCGTCAATAAGGTATCACTATCCACGCTCTGAGTACTATACAATTCATGGATAATCTGCCCACATTCCCCATCGTCCATAAAGTGATAGGTCACGTTATTACTTGCCGTTTTCTCGAAGGAGGCGAAGAACGAGAAAACCGGATTGACAGCAGCGTGATTCAAGAACTGGTTCTGCGAAAAATATACCTGTCCGATATTCGTCGTCGACTCATCCAGTCCGCCTCGGATACCAATAACCATCAAGGGAATCATCAGTAAGGCAATTATCGTTCCGATGATTCTTTGGCTATTTGCTGTTAGTTTTTGACTTCGGGCTGTCTGCTTATCGTATATCCAATAGATGAGGACGGCCACGAGGAGGAAACATAACATTCGGAGAAGGATATACCAAACACTGACACTCGCCATTGCTTCCGTCGGAGTCTCCAAATACTGCAGACAAGAGGCATCCAACTTAAACTGCCAAAACTCATACAGGCTCGTATCAGCCACAAAGGCAAGGGAGAGGAGCATGGCAGCTATCACATAGTAACAGCGGAATATCCATTTCGGAATCTTCACCCATAACGAGGCGATGACCAACAGGAACGGGATAATCAAGAAATAGAGCGATGTACTGAGGTCTAACGACATCCCATGTCCGATGACTTGTAGGGCATCCGTGAAAGAGACATCGAACTTAGCATGGTTATAGAGCATAAAGCCCCCTTTGGCAACAATGAATACCAACACTGTTGCCACATAGAACTTCACCAGATATAATACACGCTCTTTCAATGCTTAATTCTTAATTAGAGAGACTGCATGTCATTCAACTTCTTGTAATAGCCGTCGATGTTCAACAACTCATCGTGCGTGCCACGCTCCACAATCTGTCCCTCGTGCAGCACACATATCTCATCCGCATTCTTAATGGTAGAGAGGCGATGGGCAATAGCCACTGTGGTACGCGTCTTCATCAGTCGTTCCAACGCATCCTGTACCAAGCGCTCACTCTCTGTATCAAGGGCGGAGGTCGCCTCGTCGAGAATCAGAATCGGCGGATTCTTCAGAATGGCACGGGCGATGCTGACACGCTGACGCTGTCCTCCAGAAAGACGACCGCCCCGGTCTCCTATATTCGTGTCGAAACCATGTTCGCTCTGCATGATGAAGTCATAGGCATTGGCAATCTTTGCAGCCTCTGCAATCTGCTCGTCCGTTGCAGCATCTACACCAAATGAGATATTATTCCTAAAGGAGTCATTGAAAAGGATGGCTTCCTGATTGACATTGCCAATTAACTGACGCAAGTCATGGATGCCCAAGTCCTTGACATTGATGCCATCAATAAGCACCTCACCCTCCTGCACATCGTAATAACGGGGAATGAGGTCGACCATTGTCGACTTACCACTACCTGACTGTCCTACAATGGCAATCGTCTTGCCCTTCGGAATAATCAGGTTAATATGACGGAGTATCCATGTCTCTCCATAGCGGAACGAGACGTCACGGAACTCTATCTGATGTTCGAAAGAGGCGATATGCTTGGGCTGTGCCACTTCCCTGATGGTGTTCTCGGCAAGCAGAATCTTATCGATACGCTCCATCGAGGCTAGCCCCTTCGGGATATTATAACCAATCTTGGAGATATCCTTCAACGGGTTGATAATACTGTAAAGGATGACCATATAATAGATAAAGGTCGGACCGGACAGCGACTGGTTGTTCAAGACCAACACACCACCAAACCATAGTACAATGACTATCATACACGTCCCCAAGAACTCACTTAGCGGATGTCCGATATTCTGTCGGATATTCACTCGCATGATATTATTTCGATAAGTGGAATTAATGTTGTTAAACTTGTCACGCATCTTATCCTCTGCACAGAACGCCTTGATGATACGGAGTCCACTGAGAGTCTCATCTACCACACTCATCGTGTCACTCCACAAAGACTGTGCTCTGATACTCTGTGCTTTCAACTTACGTCCTATCCATCCCATAAACCAACCTATAATCGGGATAATGACTACGGAGAAAAGTGTCAATTGCCAAGAAATAATGATCAGGGTGGTGAAATACGAGATAATCAAAATAGGATTCTTGAACATCATATCCAGTGAGGACATGATACTCACCTCCACCTCCTGTACATCACCCGTCATACGTGCAATAATGTCTCCCTTACGCTCTTCCGTAAAGAAACCTAAAGGCAGACCGACAATCTTCTGGTAGAGTTGGTTGCGCATGTCACGAACGACTCCTGTCCGGATGGGTACCACACTTGAAGAGGCGAGGAAATAGGTTGCTGTCTTCAACAAGGTGGCGACAATCAAAAAGAGTCCAATGAAAAGCAGGGTCGTGGTAGAACCCATCTCACTGATATACTGATTGATATAATAGTATATATTATTAATGGCGACATCCTTGAAACTGCTGTCGCCCCATTCCATCAGTGTTTTGACATCCACATTATCACCTGTCTTGAATAAGATCTGCAAAATAGGAATCAGTGCAGCGAACGAAAAGATGTTCAGCAGTGCCGAAAGAATATTAAAGATAATCGACAGGGCAACATATTTCTTATAAGGCATCACAAAACGCCTCAACACTTGCATAAAGTCTCTCATACCTCTTCTCCTATTAAGGTTGCACTTGTACTATTGATGATCTTAACACGCACCGTCTCCCCAATATGACGACCTCCCTTGTCGAACACCACCATCTTGTTCTGTTCCGTGCGCCCGCAGAGCTGGCTGCGACTGCGTTTCGAGAATCCTTCCACCAATACGTCAAACTCCTTACCCTCATCCTTCTTGTTCTGCTGGGCAGAGATTTCCGTCTGCAGGGCAATCAACTCGTTCAACCTGCGAATCTTCACTCCCTCTGGCACGTCGTCAGGCAGGTGTTTCGATGCGTAGGTACCCGGGCGTTCTGAGTACTTGAACATAAAGGCCGAATCATATCCTACCTCACGCATCAACGAGAGTGACAACTGGTGGTCCTCTTCCGTCTCAGAATGATAGCCCACAAAGATATCCGTAGAGAGGCCGCAGTCAGGAATAATCCTGCGGATAGCTTCCACACGTCCCATATACCACTCACGCGTATATTTGCGATTCATCAATTTCAGGATACGGTCGGATCCGCTCTGCACAGGCAGATGAATATGTTTGCAGACATTCGGCATCTCCGCAATGACACGTAACGTCTCGTCACTCATGTCCTTCGGATGACTCGTAGTGAAACGGATACGCATCTCAGGAGCCTCTTCAGCCACCCGTCTAAGTAATCTTGGAAAGTCTAGAGATTCTAGACTGTCTAGATTCTCTAGTCGATAACTGTTCACATTCTGTCCCAGTAGCGTCATCTCCTTGAAACCACGATCCCTCAAGTCGCATACTTCATGCAATATGCTCTCTACATCCCTAGAGCGCTCCCTGCCACGAGTGTAGGGAACGATACAATAATGACAGAAATTGTTACAACCACGCATGATACTGACAAAACCACCTATCCTTGCGCCATGCAACCGCTGGGGCACGATATCCTTATAGGTCTCGGAAGTCGACAACGCTATATTGATGGCCTTATGGCCTGTTTCCGCCTGTGCAATCAAGTCTGGCAACGAGAGATAGGCGTCAGGTCCTGCCACCAGATCGCAATGATGATTTTCGAGTAAGTCTTCTTTTACTCGCTCTGCCATACAGCCTAAGACACCGATAATCAATGGACGTTTGCGCTTAATCGCATCCAAAGCCTCCAGGCGGTGGTATATTTTCTGTTCCGCATTGTCACGTACCGAACAGGTATTCAGAAAGACGGCATCCGCCTCGTCAAGACTCTCCGTCGTCTCGTAGCCTGCCATCTGCATCACGCTCGCCACGACTTCTGAGTCGGCGACATTCATCTGACAGCCATACGTCTCTATATAGAGTTTTTTCATCTTTTTCCCTTTTTGCTTGCAAAGTTACAAAGATTTTTGTATTTTTGCACCGTTATAAACCTTAAAACTTCAAGAAAGGATGAAATTACTACGCGTTTTATTCACCGCTTTGATGGTGATGATGGTATCTGGAGCAACTGCCCAAACGGTCTATAACAGCAATGGAAGCAGTTGCGGAAAGATTGAGAGCAACGGTACTGTCCGTAACGGCAGTGGGAGCAGTATTGGAAAGATTGAGAGTGATGGTACCGTTCGCAATGGCAGCGGTTCCTGCATCGGTAAGATTGATCGTGACGGAACAATCCGTAATAGCAGCGGTTCCAGCATCGGAAAGGTAGACAGCAACGGTACCGTACGCAATGGCAACGGCTCCAGTATCGGTAAAGTAGAGAGTGACGGTACCGTACGCAATGGTAACGGCTCCAGTATCGGTAAGGTTTCAGGAGTACCTAAGGAGTGGGCTGCCGCCTATTTCTTCTTTTTCTTCTAAGAGAAGGGCATCAAACAAAGAAAAATCCTGCGAAGTATGGTGCTTTGCAGGATTTTTCGTAACTTTGACGGCGCCTAACACAATAAAGACATGAAACTAATTAAAGACAAAGAATTTGGCGGAGAACGCCCTTTATTCACCATTCACGATACGCGACTGGAGAATATTACCATCACAGATGGTGAGAGCGGTATCAAACAATGCCAGAACATTGAGGCAAGTCATTGCCGCTTTTATGGGAAGTATCCCTGGTGGCATGTTGACGGCGCCCTGATAGAAGACTGTTATTTTGCCTTGGATTCCCGTTCCGCCATCTGGTATACTAATAATCTGGTAATGCGTCGTTGTCGTATTGATGCCCCCAAGTTCTTCCGTGAAATGAGAAACGTCGAACTGGAAGATGTACAGATACTGGATGCTGACGAGACGTTCTGGAAGGTCGAGGGACTGAAACTGAAAAATGTCTGTCTGCATGGCGGGACGTATCCGTTCATGTTCTCGAAGAATATCTATATCGACGGACTGGAGAGTGATTCGAAATACGTATTCCAGTATTGTCAGAATGTGGAGGTGCATCATGCCAAGATTGTGACAAAAGACTCTTTCTGGGAATGCGAGAACGTGACAGTATATGACTCCGTCTTAGACGGTGAATATCTTGCATGGCACTCTAAGAACGTACGTCTGGTGAACTGCCATCTGGCTGGTGAACAGCTGCTTTGCTACACCGACAATCTCGTCTTGGAAAACTGTACAATCGATAAGTCTTGTGACCGTATGTTTGAGTATTCCACTGTTAAGGCGGATATCCGCGGACATATTGAAAACATCAAGAATCCTACCAGTGGACATATCGTTGCGGACAGCATCGGTTCGATTACCATTGACGAAAATGTACGACAACCGAACGACTGTATCATAGAGATAAGAGGTGAGAGGTAAGAGGTATGACATATCATTTTGACGAACTCATAGAGAGGAGAGGCACTGGGTGTGTGAAATGGGACGAAAGTCCTGCTGATGACATCATCCCTTTGTGGGTGGCCGACATGGACTTTGCCGTGGCCCCTGCCATACAGGAAGCCATACGGCAGCGTGCAGCGCATCCAGTCTTTGGCTATACCCATGTACAAGACGACTACTACGAGGCTGTCATCTCTTGGTTTCAGCGCCGCCACCAATGGAAAATTAAGCGTGAATGGATGCTCTATACCACAGGTGTCGTTCCTGCTATGTCATGTGCCATCAAAGCTTTAACGATGCCTGGCGAGAAAGTATTGATCCTCTCGCCAGACTATAACTGTTTCTTCTCCTCCGTCCGCAACAACGGCTGTGAGGTGCTGGAAACTGTGCTGCGCCCCTATCGCAGCCTACAAGGACAAAGATTTGAGGTGGATTGGGACGACTTTGAAGCGAAATGTACGGACGAGAAGACGACCGTATTCCTACTGTGTAACCCTCATAACCCCACCGGTCGGGTTTGGACGAAAGAGGAACTGCAGCGGATGTGTGACATCTGTCACCGCCATCATGTCCGTATTATCAGTGATGAGATACATGGTGAACTGATCATGCCGGGACACCGTTTCTGTCCAATGGGTACGGTGGATTCAGATGCCATCATCCTGAACTCCCCCTCTAAATCGTTCAATATCGCCGGACTGATGATAGCCAACATCATCTGTCAAGATGCAGAGACCCGTCGACGCATCGACCGCGCCATCAACATCAACGAGGTGTGCGATGTCAACCCCTTCGCCCCCGAAGCCGTCAAGGCTGCCTATAACGAGAGCGAGGAGTGGATCGACGCCTTGAACGAATATCTATATGACAATTACCAAATGCTATGCGACTTTGCTGCACAACATCTTCCCCTATGGCGTGTGATGCCTTTGGAAGGCACCTATCTGGTCTGGGTAGACGTCTCTGCGTGTTGCAATTCTGTCACCACCTACACAGAACGCCTCATGCACGAAGCCCGTGTCTGGATAAACCCTGGCACCATGTATGGTCCGCAGTCGGGCGAAGGCTATATTCGCATCAATATAGCCTGTCCGCGCAGCCGTCTGATAGAAGCATTAGAACGATTAAAAAACATGAAGATATGAAGAAAAACGAAGTAAACACATGGTCAGTCACCTGGGGAGTACTCATGGCTGTACTCTTCTCTGCGGCTGCCGCCTATTTAGGACTGAAAGTAGGACAAGTCTTTGAGGCCGCCATCCCTATTGCCATTATCGCTGTCGGTGTATCGGCCGCCGCCAAGCGCTCCAATGCCCTCCGCGAGAACGTCATCATCCAAAGCATCGGAGCCTGTTCCGGAGCCGTCGTAGCCGGCGCCATCTTCACACTACCCGCCATCTATATCCTCCAGGCAAAATATCCGGAGATGTCGGCCGACTTTCTGAAAATCTTCATCGCCTCATTACTTGGTGGAGTCCTCGGCATCCTCTTCCTCATTCCCTTCCGCAAATATTTCGTAGAGGCACCCCAAGAGCAGTTTCCTTTCCCAGAGGCCACAGCCACCACACAAGTGCTGAAGAGTGGCAACGAAGGAGGCTCACAAGCCAAACCCCTGCTCTTTGCAGGTCTCATTGGCGGACTCTACGACTTCATCGTTGCCACCTTCGGATGGTGGAACGAGAATGTCACCAGCCGGATGATACCTTTCGGAGATGATCTTGCGGAGAAAGCTAAGTTAGTATTTAAGAACAACACAGGAGCCGCCGTGTTGGGCTTGGGTTACATTATCGGGTTCCGTTATGCTTTAATCATCACCCTAGGCTCGTTGTTTGTCTGGTGGCTCGTTGTACCCGGCATGGCACTGATTTTCCCTGACACCGTTCTCAACCAATGGAATCCTGCCATCACAACAGCTGTCGGTGAGATGTCGCCAGAACAAATCTTCACGTCGTATGGCAAGTCTATTGGTATCGGGGCCATCGCCATGGCTGGTATTATCGGCATCATCAAGTCGTGGAGCGTCATCAAGAGTGCAGTAGGGCTTGCTGCGAAGGCTGGTGCTGCAACAGAACAGCAGCCTACACAACAACAAGACCTGCCTTTCAAGTTCATCGCTATAGCCTCTGTCATTACCATCATCATTACCTTCCTCTTTTTCTGGTTTGGCGTGATGGACGGCAATCTGCTGTTTGCCGCCGTTGCCATCATCCTGACTGCCGTCATTGCCTTCCTGTTTACGACGGTAGCAGCCAATGCTATCGCTATTGTTGGTTCGAATCCTGTCAGCGGCATGACCTTAATGACCCTTATTCTTGCTTCCGTTGTGATGGTAGCCGTAGGATTGAAGGGGACTGGCGGTATGGTGGCAGCCCTCATCATGGGAGGTGTGGTATGTACAGCACTCTCCATGGCAGGCTCTTTCATTACCGACTTGAAAATCGGTTATTGGACAGGCACACTTCCTAAGAAACAGGAGACGTGGAAATTCCTCGGTACCCTGGTATCTGCAGCTACTGTCGGTGGTGTGATGATGCTACTCAACGAGACCTATGGTTTTGCCTCAGGAACGCTTGCTGCTCCACAGGCCAATGCCATGGCTGCCGTCATCGATCCCCTGATGAACGGTGTGGGTGCCCCTTGGATACTCTACACCATCGGTGCTGCCATCGCTATCGTCCTCACCCTCTGCAAAGTACCTGCCCTCGCCTTCGCCCTGGGTATGTTCATCCCCATGGAACTCAACGTGCCCCTGGTCATTGGCGGAGCCATCAACTGGTATGTCACCACTCGCTCGAAAGATGAGACTGTCAACAAGCAACGTGGAGAAAAAGGCAACCTCATCGCGTCTGGCTTCATTGCCGGTGGTGCCTTGATGGGCGTCATCAGTGCATTGTTACGCTTTGGCGGCATTCAATTCGACTATGCGGAGTGGTGGAGCAATCCCCTGAGCGAACTGCTCTCGCTGGTAGCCTACCTCCTACTCATCACCTATTTCATCAAAGCCACAAAGAAATGAGACTACTTCTCGCCGTCTTTCTGACACTGATAGCTTCCTGCTTACAAGCACGCGACTATCATATCCTTGACTTTGGGGCCAAAAACGACACCACTGTTCTCAGTACAAAAGCCATACAATCGGCCATAGACCTCTGTTCGAAAGAAGGGGGTGGAAGGGTAGTTTTCCCAGCAGGAAACTATAAGACAGGAACCCTGATTCTCAAAAACAATGTCTGTCTGCACCTTGAGTTAGGAGCGACCCTCTATGGATCAACAGATTTGAAAGACTACCAACGTATCAAATCAAGTTATGCCTCTTTGCGGACTCATACCGAAACCGTCCAGCTTATCTATGCCGACTCCGTAGAGAATGTCGTCATTGACGGTTACGGAACCATTGACGGACAAGGTCGGGTTTTCCCTAAGCTCTCATGGAACGATGAGGGGATTACACGTCCCCATTTACTACGTTTCATTCAGAGTCGCAATATCACCATCAAAGACATTACACTGAAGAACAGCGGTTGCTGGATGCAGCATTATCTTGCCTGTGACCGCTTACGGCTGGAAGGTCTGAAGATTACCAACCGTAACAACTATAATAACGACGCCCTCGACCTCGACGGCTGTCACGACGTCATTGTCAGCAATCTGCTCTGCGATTCTGACGACGACGGCATCACCCTTAAAAGCACGTCACCCCGTCTCTGCGAGGACATCACCATTCAAAACTGTGTAGTATCCAGCCATTGCAATGCCGTCAAACTTGGAACGGAAACCAATGGAGGTTTCCGCAACATCAACATTCGCGGTATCGTGGTAAAACCCAGTTCCGACCAGAAAGAGAAATTCTTCGGACAGTGGATTGGGACCTCTGCTCTCTCCTTGGAGATTGTCGATGGTGGAATCATGGAGAACGTCAATGTCTCTGATATGACAGTTAGAGGTACAGAGTCACCCATTTTCGTACGTCTGGCACATCGAGGCAGAGGCTATACCTTTACCAACAGCACAGACAAACCAGATTCTGTCACCAGCATAGGACGTATGCAAGGTATCTATATTAATAATGTACGCATAAAAGATGCTGGCTCTTATGGATGCAGCATCACAGGAATACCTGGTCACCCCGTAGAGGATATCCACGTGTCTAATATCAGCATTCACCACAAAGGTGGTATGTCCAAGACGGAAACACTTACTGATGAAAAGATTGCAGAATATCCTGAAGCTACGATGTGGGGCCCCCTGCCAGCCAAAGGTTTCTTTGTACGCCATGCTCGTGGCGTTCATTTCGACAAAGTGGAGACATCTACTACCAATCCCGATTCCCGGCCTGAGTTTGTACAAGAAGACGTAGAATAATTTTAACGCAGAATATCGTATTGGAAGTGGTCAAAATGGACTGTTTGGCTACTTCCTTTTGTATGATAGGCATAAAGACCAACACGAATACCTTTCCAATAGCCCTCACACATAGGGAAAAAGTCTGACAGATCAATAAATTGATGACCGTCAAGGCTATAAGAGAAACGGTGACGATTAGTATGATTATCAATAGTGACACGAAGCCAAATCTGATTCGCTTTACAACGTTTGACAAGGGTATAATGACCACCTTCCTCTGTATAGATACCATCTTCGGAGAGACCTATACCACGGAACTGTTTTCCTGTAAAGGCAAGTCCTGCACGAAGCCCCTCGGTCTGATGGGCACGCAACAATAGGGTGGCTTGACTCTCATAGCCCATCACCTTCTGGGTAAGCATATTGCGACACGCTTTCAAAGAGTCAGCAGAAAGGGTATGAAGCGTCAATGAACCAGGATATTCTGCGAGACTCCAATGACTATCCACAGGATTATGGCACCACTGCCACTGCAGTCCGAGTTCGCTACCTTCAAAATCATCAGAGGTTGCAGGTAAAAATGGCTTGGTATTGGGAAAGGGGGTTGTCCATACTGCAACAGGTTCTCCTATTCCATTTCCATCATAATCCACACCCATGAGAGGCCAATCATCCACCCATCGGACTGGTTGCAGATGAAGAACACGTCCATTGGGTGTTGTAGACTGGAAATGGTAGAACCACCACTGTCCGTCAGGCGTATTTACCAAAGCTCCTTGATGAGGTCCATTGATTTTGGTAGAGCCCTGTTCTAAAACTATCTTACGTTCATATGGACCATAGATACTACGAGAGCGAAGGACAGTCTGCCAACCATGCCCAACCCCTCCTTCTGGAATAATCAAGTAATACCAACCATGACGCTTCAACCATTTGGTTCCTTCTGCGACAGGTCCCTCATAGACAGTTACACCATCGTCTAATAACTGACGACCATCTGGTGACATCTTATGTACGATAATGGGACCGGCACGATGACGGCTACGTCCTAAGTATGCGTTGCCGTCGTCATCCCAAAAGGGCAGGGATCCTCCCATTTGGCAATGTCCTTCACCTGATATAAAGGCTCCCAAGGACCTGTTGCCTCTTTGGCTTTCGTCATCAGCAACCCCTCATCTGGAGTGCATACATATATCCAGAAATTCCCGTCATGATAACGGATAGAAGGTGCCCATGCTCCTCCTGCATAATGAGAATTGGTATCCCATCCAGGAAAGTCCATACGGTGATATACTTGGCTACATAACCGCCAGTTGACCATATCGGAAGATTCCAATACCTGCATACCCAACCAATGGAAGTCACTCGCCACCATATAATATTTCTCACCTACGCGAATGACATCCGGATCAGAATAATCTGCATGAAGTAACGGGTTCATATAAGTGCCGTTTCCTTGGTCGCCCCAGTCTAAACGACTGATATCTGTAGAAGGCTTCACCAGATAAGTCTGTCCTGCTTGTGTGTCAAGGTCGTACTCGTAGACTTTACGGACAATAAGTGAAGGATGTTTTTCAAGTTCGTCTGAAAAAATAGGCTGCTTGATTTCTGCGGGAGCATACAAGGCATTCGGACATGCGCCCTTTGCCTCTCTTAAACCCTTACCTGTCAACGGGACGTAGGAGCGGAGACGAAGGATGCCTCCGATGGTGGAGAGAATTTCAGCCTGTTGCAGGATGCCTCCTTTCCACTGCATGTTGACTTCGAAACCACCACGGGCGCACAAGCCTTTTACACGTCCTTCAGACCAGAGGTCGGGGAGAGCTGGCAGCAGATGAACGGCTCCGTCATGACTCTGTAACAGCATCTCAGCAATGCCTGCGGCACATCCGAAGTTTCCGTCAATTTGGAAAGGTGGATGTGCATCGAAGAGGTTCGGATAGGTACGTCCGTCGGGATATTCACGCATCATCCTGTCGTTAGGTAACAGATGCAGCATGTTGGAAAGGATGCGGAAGGCATGATTACCATCCAGCATACGTGCCCAGAAGTTTATCTTCCAACCCAAGCTCCATCCTGTCGCCATATCACCACGTTGGTTCAGAGTATTTGCAGCAGCGGCAAAGAGGTCAGGATGACTATATGGAGAAATCTGGTTCGAGGGATAAAGGCCATAGAGATGCGAGATATGACGATGCTCGTCTTTGGGGTCATCACCATCTTGCAACCACTCCTGCAGTTGTCCGTAACGACCTATCTGCATAGGAGGCAACTGACTGATAGTTTGCTGGAGTTTCTGGGCGTAAGCCTCATCATTCTCTCCAATGACACGCATAGCCTTCAACGTATTCGACAAGACATCAAAGACAATTTGGTTATCCATCGTGGAACCTGCTGTTACCGTCGTGCGTTTACCCTTCGGACCGTGTTCTGGTGATACGGTAGGAACGGTCATCAACCATCCATATTGTGGATGACGTTGCATATAGTCTATCAGGAAGTCTGCTGCGCCTTTCATCACGGGATAGTTCTCGCGCAGGAACTCCTTGTCGCCTGTAAACAGATAGTGTTGCCACAAATGTGTCGTCAACCACGCTCCACCAGTGGGGAACATTCCCCATGTGGTGCCGTCAACAGGGCCGACAATGCGCCAGAGATCTGTGTTATGATGAGCCACCCAGCCGCCACAGCCGTACATCGTTTGTGCGGTCACTGCACCTGTATGACTCAGGTCGCGAATCATTGAAAACAAGGGTTGCTGTGTCTCTGCGAGATTACCCACCAAAGCAGGCCAATAGTTCATCTCAGCATTGATGTTAATGGTGTATTTAGAATCCCATGGTGCATTGAGCTTATCGTTCCATACCCCTTGCAGGTTGGCAGGCTGTCCTCCCGGCTGAGAGGAAGAGATGAGCAGATAACGTCCGTACTGGAACATCAGTGCCACCATACCCCAGTCCTTGCTACCTACAAAATGAGCCAGACGCTCATCGGTGGGAAGGTTAGAGGCATCCTCTCCGCCTAAAAAGAGACTTACACGCTGGTACTGCTCCTGGTATTTCTTCAGATGCTCCTTCAGCAACTGCTTATACGCCTTGCCCTTAACGCCAGTCAACGTCTGATTGTTCTTCTTCACAGGGTTACCGCTGATGTCGTGATAGTTCACGTAGTTGGTGGCGGCGGTGATATAGAGCGTCGCAGTAGTGGCGTCGTCCACTGCTATCGACGTTGCCTTATGCTCTATTTTACCGTCGGACTCTACCAGGATGCGGCACTCGGCTTTCAAACCAGCCTTGATGCCTTCCTGCTCCACACCGTCAACAACGGCAGCCAGTTCGTTGACTCGACCGTTGATGCCTTCGTGCTCGAAAACCGAAAAGACCTGTGCATTCAGCTGACTGTCGAAACTCATGTCGAACTCCAACTCTCCTTTCTTCGAGGCTTCCAGTCGTACGATGATGACATTATCTGCCTGTGACGCAAAGATGGTACGCACATATTTCACGCCATCCACCTCGTAGGTCGTGGTGTTCAGCGCATTGCTGAGGTTCAGTTCACGACGGTAATTCTTAGGCTTCGCATCGCTATCATAGTCGAACTTGAGTTTCAGACTACCCAACGGCAGGAAACGCATGCCGTGAGGGCCTTTGAAGAAGTATTTGTCGATGATGGCATGTGCCTCCTCTTCCTTACCTTCGAAGATCAGGTCACGCACCTCTTGCAGATGCGCCTTCGCCTCCGGGCTGTTGTTATTGTGTGGTGAACCGCTCCAAAACGTTTCTTCGTTCAGTTGTATGGTCTCATCATCGGTCTCTCCATACACCATCGCACCAAGATGCGAGTTGCCGATGGGCAACGCCTCCAACCAGTCGGTGGCCGGCTTATTGTACCATAGTTTCTCTTGTGCCTGGGCTGTGCACAATGTGGCGGATAACAATAGGGTTGACAGAAATTTTTTCATAGCTTTAATTTTTCATCAGTTCAAGGGCACGCCGTACGATGTCGTTCGTCTCGTTTATGATGTCAAAATATTGACTGGTCTCCCACAGGTCACGTGCCACCAGCGCTTTGAGTTGCAGCCGCAGATAAGGCAGTGTCTGCTGCAGTTCTGCGTCATCCTTGGGCTTGATGTTCTGCTTTTCCGCCTCAGCTAGAATAGCGTCTGTCACCGACTGGGGAATTTCAAACGACTGTTTAAAGCGTGAGAAGGTAGTATATTTCTTCTTTAACTGCTTACGATGCTGGTCGACATAGCGCAGACTGGCATTGATGATATAGGAGCGGGCAGAAAGTTCACGATGGAAGCGGGTATATTTCGTAGTATCGAGCGGTACGTAATAGTCGGGCATGACACCGCCTCCGCCATACACCGTCCGATGCTCCTTTAGCGTGTAGTATTTCAGGGAATCAGCAAAATGGATGCTGTCGGCGTGCATCAGTTCCCCACTCTTCAGGCGGTTCAGCACGTCTCTCGCATAGTCGCTGGCTTTTCCTTTCTCGTAGGGCTTCTGGATACAGCGTCCTGAGGGTGTATAGTAATGCGAAACCGTCAGACGGATCATTGAACCGTCGGGCAACTCTATGGGTCTCTGAACTAGTCCTTTACCATAGGTACGACGCCCCACTACGATGCCACGGTCATGGTCCTGTATGGCTCCTGTCACTATCTCCGCTGCCGAAGCAGAATAGCTGTCTACCAAGACGATGACCTTCCCCTGCTCAAAGAGTCCGTTGCCTTGCGCCCTATAGTCATTACGGGGAGCACGGCGACCTTGTGTATATACGATAAGGTCGTCCTTATGCAAAAACTCGTTGGCAATAGCAACGGCAGCCTGAAGATAACCGCCGCCGTTCTCCTGAAGGTCGAGAATCAGTGTCTGCATTCCCTCGCCTGTCAGTTTCATCATGCTCTGACAAAACTCCTCGTGCGTCTGGGCCCCAAAACTGCCAATACGGATATACCCTACACTCGGGCGAATCATATAGACGGCATCTATCGACTTGACAGGTATTTTGTCACGGACGATGACAAAACGAAGGGTATCGGCAATGCCGCGCCGAACGATGCCTAAGCGTACCTTCGTACCTTTCGGACCACGCAGACGACGCATGATTTCTTCTTTCGGCATCGATACACCGGCTATCGTAGTGTCGTTCACATAGACAATGCGGTCGCCCGCTAAAATACCGCGTTTTTCTGAAGGGCCTCCCACCACAGGCTGAACGACCAACAGGGTATCTTCCACCATGTTAAACTGAACGCCAATGCCCTCAAAATTGCCTTGCAGGGGCTCGTTGGCAGCCTTTACCTCTTTGGCCGTCATATAACTGCTGTGCGGATCGAGTTTTTCTATCATTCCCCGGATGCCGTCTTCCACGAGTCGTACTTCGTCCACACTGTCCACATAGAGACTATTGATGGCCATTTCTGCTATCTGTAGTTTCCGCATAGGACTATCCTCGCCCATGTTGATGCGGATTTGGGCGGTCAGTGGTAACAGGCAAAAAGCAAAAAGCAAAAAGCAAAAAGTGGTTCTCCTACTCATATTCTTCCTCCTCGGGCCGGTCTTCCTCGATGACGAGGTTGTCGATGATGAAATTCTGACGCTCCATGGTGTTCTTTCCCATATAGTAGTCGAGCAGTTTCTGCACTTGGTCGGTCTTATGGAGGGTTACTTGTTCGAGCCGCATATCAGGACCTATGAAGCCTGCAAACTCTTCGGGGCTGATCTCGCCGAGTCCTTTGAAGCGTGTAATCTCGGGATCGGGTCCCAGTTCCTGAATGGCTTTCTGCCGCTCTTCGTCGCTATAGCAGTAGCGGGTGAGGAAGTCGCTTTTGGCTTTTGGCGATTGGCTGTTGGCCTTCTTTGCATCGTCGCCGGCCAGAACCTGCTTGTTTTTGATCTTGGTACGTCGGTTGCGCACGCGGAAGAGGGGGGTCTGGAGCACATAGACGTGTCCTTTCTTGACGAGTTCGGGGAAGAACTGGAGGAAGAAGGTGATGGTAAGCAGTCGGATGTGCATGCCGTCGACGTCGGCATCGGTGGCTACGATGACTTTGTTGTAGCGCAGGGTGTCGAGTCCTTCTTCAATGTCAAGCGCTGCCTGCAGGAGGTTGAACTCCTCGTTCTCGTAAACCACCTTCTTGGTGAGTCCGAAGGAGTTGAGGGGTTTGCCGCGCAGCGAGAAGACGGCCTGTGTGTTGACGTCGCGACTCTTGGTGATGCTGCCGCTGGCGGAGTCGCCCTCGGTAATGAAGATGCACGACTCCTCTTTGCGGTCGCTCTTCACGTCGCTGAAGTGGATGCGGCAGTCGCGCAGCTTACGGTTGTGCAGATTGGCTTTCTTGGCCCGTTCGCGCGCCAGTTTGGTGACGCCCGCCATGGCCTTGCGCTCTCGCTCCGTCTCCTTGATTTTCTGTTCCAGCACCTCCACCACATCGGTGTGGATATGCAGATAGTTGTCGACCTCCTGCTTGATGAAGTCGCCCACGTACTTGTTGATGCTCACGCCGTCGGGCGACATGGTGGTGGAGCCGAGCTTGATCTTGGTCTGGCTCTCGAAGATGGGTTCTTCGACGTTGATGGAGATGGCAGCGACGATGCCGGAACGGATGTCGCCGTATTCGTATTTGTTGAAAAACTCCTTGATGGTCCGTGCGATATGCTCCTTGAAGGCGCTCTGGTGGGTGCCGCCCTGAGTGGTATGCTGGCCGTTGACGAAGGAGTAATACTCCTCACCGTATTGGTTGGCATGCGTAAAGGCAATCTCTATGTCGTCGCCCTGCAGATGAACGATGGGGTAGAGGGCGTCGTTCGTCATACGGTCTTTCAGCAAATCCTCCAGTCCGTGGCGTGAGAGGATGCGTCGGCCGTTATACATGATGGTCAGTCCGATGTTCAGATAGGTATAGTTGCGAAGCATATTCTCGACTATCTCGTCGTGGAACTGGTAGTTCTGGAACTTCGTGTCGTCGGGCTTGAAAAAGATGTAGGTACCGCTTTCGTCCTGCGACGGCTCCGTCACATCGCTGATAAGCTCACCACACTCGAAGACGGCCTTGCGCACCTTACCGTCGCGATAGCTGTGCACCTCGAAACGGCTGCTCAGCGCATTGACCGCCTTGACGCCCACGCCGTTCAGTCCGATGGATTTCTTGAAGGCCTTCGAGTCGAACTTACCACTGGTGTTCAGGATGCTCACCGACTCTATGAGCTTGCCTTGGGGGATACCTCGCCCGTAGTCGCGGACGGAGATGCACAGGTTGTCCTCTACCGTCACCTCGATACGGTCGCCAGCTTTCATCTTGAACTCGTCTATCGAATTGTCGAACACCTCCTTCAACAGTACATAGATACCGTCTTCCGCCGACGAGCCGTCGCCCAAGCGTCCGATATACATGCCGGGACGCAGGCGGATATGCTGTAAACCCGTCAGCGTCTGGATATTCCCCTCGTCATACTCTACTGGTTGATTCTGTGCTGTAATGTCTTTCTCTTCTGCCATATCTTATTGAATACTTTTCTTATAACAACGGCGGCGCTTATGCTGCACATGCTCCAGGTACTGCCACTGCGACTGCACCTTCTCGTTGGTCTCCATCTCGACGTTCGTCTCGCCCCATTTGAAACCGTATTTCTGGTAGCGTGGGATGAGGTCGTAGAACAGCAGGGCATTGGCACCCTTCTGTTGGTATTCGGGCAAGAAACCCACCAGCATCAGGTCGAGACACTCTGCCTTGTGGAACTTCAAAGCCTTCAGGCAATGCCACCAGCCGAAGGGGAACAGGCGTCCGTTCTTACACTTCTGCAAGGCTCGCGTCATATTCGTAATGCTGATGCCTACTCCAACGACATCATGATTGGGCGTGTTCCAGTCTTCTATCAGGCAAAGCATATCCATATCCAACATGGGGAAGTACATCTTCAGATATTCGTCAATCTGACGCTCCGTCATTTGAGAGTAGCCATAGAGGTTGCCGAACGACTTGTTGACGACATCGAGCACCTTACGACCATACTGTTCCTTGCCAAACACCTGACTGCGCTTGGGGTGCATCGGATGCAGGTTGTAGCGCTTCATCACCATTTCGGCTACCTTCTTGTATTTCTCCGGCATATCACCTTTCGGAACGATGAGCTTGAACTCCACATAGTCGTTGTCCTTCTCCCAACCGCCAATCTGTTCCATGTGACGAGGGTAATAGTCGTAGTTGTAGATCGTGGCCATCGTACCCAGTTGGTCGAAGCCCTCGATAAGCATTCCCTCCGGGTCCATATCCGTGAAGCCTAGCGGCCCCACCATCTCCGTCATCCCTTTCTCCCTGCCCCATTGTTCTACGGCATTGAGCAAGGCACGCGACACCTCCACGTCGTCGATGAAGTCAATCCATCCGAAACGTACTGTCTGACGCTCCCAGCGGTCATTGGCACGATGGTTGATGATGCCCGCTATACGTCCCACCACCTTTCCGTCACAGTACGCCAGAAAATACTCTGCCTCACAGAATTCGAAGGCAGCGTTCTTGTCCTTACTTAGCGTGTGCACCTCGTCAGTATGGAGATTCGGGGCATCATAAGGGTTGTTCCTATATAAGTCGTAGTGAAACTGGATGAAGGCTTCCAGGCTTTTCTTGTCGGTCACTTTCCTTATTTCTACTGATGGCATGTCGGTCCTTTACAATAATTATTTGGGCAAAGATATAAAAAATCGGGCAAATACCCAAATATTTAACCTATTTTACGGCAAATGAACAACTTATGGGAAGAGTCAGACAGAGTGGTGCCGAAAATAAACACCGCGCCTCCGTCCTTGACTTTCAGTCGCTTACGCAGAATCTCCACAGATAATGGAAAATTACGAACGCTAATATTCGCCCTGTCGATTCCCTTCATGGCATTGCGCAACTCCTGCTTGTTCAACGAAGTAATGGTCTCAATACGGAACTGTCTGCCAGGAAAATCCCGAACCTCTTCTTCAGAGACGAATAGATGAGAATTGGATGATAACTGACTGACACCATAGGTTTCCTCGATTTCCCTGAAGCACCCAGCTTTCATGATACTGGCATTCGGTTCGTAAAGGTACTTGCCCTGATCAGTACGATTACTGCAAACGCCAAGTCCGTAGGGAGCGGACTCGGAGTCCGTAGGGAGCGAACTCGGAGTCCGTAGGGAACGAACAATACGGAACTCACTATCATTATTGACACAAACAAGGGTAATACTCTTCGAAGGCTGCTTTCTCACTACCAGCAACAACTCCTTGCATTCGTTGTCAACGCTGACGACGTGGACTTCCTGGACATGCCCTAAGTCATTCACCGCCTTCTGCCAATCGAGCATGGGCGACAGCTTGAGAATGATGGTATCTGACTTTTCTAACAACAGAGGAAGGAGGGTTCTCACGTTGGGGGTACAGTCTTCGATGCCATATGTACGACCGCCATGCTCATCCCTCCGTGCAGGGTCGAGATAAACGACGTCAGCATGACTCATCTCCTTGAGATATTCCTCTGCATCAACATTTACAACTTCTGCCTCCAAACCCAATTTAAGGAAATTGTGTCGTGCCGTCTCACACAATTCAGAATTGCGCTCTACGTAGATATTCTGGCTGTTAGCCTTTAGCTTTTGGCTTTTGGCAATAAAGTAAAAATCAATGCCGAAGCCACCAGTCAAATCGACGAAAGTAGGGCCCACAGATAATGGCCAATAGCCAATAGCCAGCTTCGCCTTGTAACGGGCTGTCTGTTCGGAAGAACATTGTTCCATATTCAAATGAGGCGGATAGACGATATCATCAACAGCCGCCCATGACGGCAGTTTCTTACGTGCCGTCTGCCATCCTGCTATCTGTTGGAGAGCCATCGGCAGGTCTACTTCGACATCCCTGCTGCCAAAGGCAAGTCGACGTACATCCTCTTCCCGATGTTGCAGAATAAACCGTTGTGTCGCCTCGTTTATCATCTGTTTGCAAAAATACAAAGATACAAACGAAAAACCAAATTTTTTTGGCTTTTTACTCACTTATTCGTACCTTTAACTTCGTTGAAAGTACTCTCGTTCAAAAATGCCTAAATAAATTTGGCATTTTACTCACTTATTCGTACCTTTGTAGGCAGCATGCTAAAGACGCTTTACCAACAAATTCGGCAGTATCGTACGGCATCACTACTCACTCCTACCTTCACAGCATTGGAAGTAGTGATGGACGTTTTGATACCCTATGTCACAGCCTCGCTCATCGACAAGGGCATTAATGCTGGTGATATGGAGAAAGTCTATTTCTATGGAACCGTGATGTTGGCTATGGCGTTGCTAAGCCTGATCTTCGGCATTCTCTCTGGTCGTTTCGGAGCCTATGCCTCCACAGGCTTTGCCGCCAATCTGCGTAGTGCGATGTATCAGAATATCCAGCGCTTTGCATTCTCAGATATCGACAAGTATTCCACCAGTGGACTCATCACCCGAATGACGACAGATGTCAATAGCCTGCAGAATGCCTTCCTGCAAATCTTGCGCATCACAGTGAGAGCCCCCTTCAAACTAGTTCTCTCCATCGGTATGTGTCTGCTCATCGATTTCCGCTTGTCGCTGATTTTCGTCGTGGCACTCGTCATACTGGGATTTTCCCTCTATCATATCATTTCTCGGGTGACCAAGCTTTTCCAACAGGTATATGTGAAATACGACGCCCTGAACCTCAGCGTACAGGAGAATATTACAGGTATCCGGCTGGTGAAGGCTTTTGTGCGCGAAGACTATGAGAATGAGAAGTTTTCCCGTTCCGCAGAGAATCTCTATAAGCTGTATGTGAAGGCAGAGGGATTGATGGCATGGAACCATCCTGTGATGAACATGGTGATGTACGGTTGTATCATCGCTCTTTCATGGATGGGAGCCCATTACATTGTAGAAGGAACCTTGACCACGGGAGAACTAACCTCCCTGTTTACCTATATTATGTCCATCCTGATGTCACTGATGATGCTCTCGATGGTCTTCGTAATGCTGACACAGAGTGCAGCCTCAGCCAAACGAGTAGCAGAGGTGATAGAGGAACAACCAGACATCGTGAATCCTGCCAATGGTATCATAGAAGTGCAAGACGGAAGTATCTGTTTCCGACAGGTGCGTTTCGACTATTCGAAAGAACAGAAGCACCGTCGTTCCGCGCTGTATAACATCAATCTTGACATCAAGAGTGGTGAGACTATCGGAGTGATTGGCGGCACAGGTTCTGGTAAGTCGTCGTTGGTCAATCTTGCCTGTCGCCTCTATGACCCCACCCAAGGTGCTGTATGGGTAGGAGGACGTGATGTGAAAGACTACGACCTGACAGCCTTGCGACGTGCAGTATCTGTTGTTCCCCAGCAGAATATCCTGTTTAGCGGCAGTGTTATTGACAACCTCCGCTGGGGAAATTCTGAGGCAACTCTGGAAGAATGTCAGGAAGCTTGTCGCCTCGCCCAAGCCGATGAGTTTGTGAGTGCGATGCCTGAGGGGTATGATACCCATATTGAACAAGGCGGTACGAATGTCAGTGGTGGACAAAAGCAGCGACTCTGTATTGCCCGCGCGCTGTTGAAACATCCAAAGGTCTTGGTGTTTGACGATTCCACTTCAGCCTGTGATACCGCTACGGATGCGAAAATTCGAGAGGCGATACATAACCAGTTGCCAGAGATGACCAAGATCATCATCGCCCAGCGCATTCTCAGTGTCAAGGACTGTGACCGCATCCTTGTGATGGATAAAGGAATTATCGTCGGCTTCGACACGCACGAGAACTTGTTGAAGACGAACACACTCTATCAAGAAATCAATGCCATTCAGCATGAAGACGGTGGTGACTTCGACGAAGTGAAAGGAGGTGAAGCATGAGAAAACATGTACTGACACGGATGTTCGGCTTTGTCTTCCACCACTACAAATGGGCCATCGTAGTGGTGCTTGCCTGTGTACTTATCTCCTCATTAACCTCTCTCGTTTCCTCTCTCTTCATCAAGACACTCATAGACGACTACATCGTCCCCCTGACGAAGATGGACAATCCGGAATATGCCTCGTTAGCAAGAACATTGTTCATTCTGGCATTCATCCTCTTCTTTGGCACTATCTGTTCGTTTACCTATAACCGACTGATGATTCATATCAGTCAGGGAACGATGCTGCGGCTCCGCCAACAGCTCTTCAAGAAGATGCAACGACTGCCTATCAGCTATTTCGACCAACACTCACATGGGGATATCATGTCCGTCTATACCAACGACATCGATTCCCTGCGACAGATGATATCTACGGCAATGGCACAGGTTTTCTCCTCTGTCATCACTATTGTTGCCACCTTCACCTCAATGATCGTCCTGAGTATTCCACTGACATTGGTAAGTATTGTAATGGCAATGGTGATGGTCATCACCACCACCAAACTGAGTAAACGCTCCCGTCGGTTCTTCCGCGTACAACAACAGAGTCTTGCACGTGTCAACGGCTATATCGAAGAAATGATGACAGGACAAAAAATCGTGAAGGTATTCTGTCATGAACAACAGGCCATTCAGGATTTTGAGACCATCAATGAGCAGTTGCGCTCCTCTGCCTACAATGCCAACCGCATCGCCAATATCGTCATGCCGGTCAATGGTGGACTCGGCAACTTCGGTTTTGTATTGATAGCCACCATAGGAGCTGCCATTGCCCTCTCTGACTTTTCCCTTCTCACCTCTCACCTCACATTAGGTACGATTGTCGCCTTCCTGCAACTCAACAAGAGTTTCATACAACCCATCTCACATATCAGTCAGCAGATCAATAGCGTCCTGAATGCCACTGTGGGAGCCGAACGTATCTTTGATTTACAGGATGCGGAAGCAGAAGTTGACGAGGGTACACACCTCCTCACCAACCCTCAAGGTGATGTGGACTTCAAGGAAGTGGATTTCTGTTATACGCCAGAGAAACAGGTTCTCTTCGACATTGACATCAACACCAATCCTGGACAGAAGATTGCCTTTGTGGGAGGAACGGGGGCTGGTAAGACCACCATCATCAACCTTATCAACCGTTTCTACGAGATACAAGGTGGACACATTCTCTACGATGGTATCCCTATCACCGATATCCAAAAGGAGTCACTGCGTAAAGGAATGAGCATTGTACTGCAAGAGACCCATCTCTTCACAGGCACCGTCATCGATAATATCCGATATGGTAAACTCGATGCGACTGACGAGGAATGCGTCAAGGCTGCTCAAATGGTAGGCGCTGACGACTTCATCCGCCGTTTGTCCGATGGCTATTTGACAATGCTGAAAGGCGACGGAGGCAATTTGAGCCAAGGAGAACGCCAGTTGCTCGCCATTGCCCGTGCTGCCGTTGCCAATCCGCCTGTACTGATTCTTGACGAGGCAACATCCTCCATAGACACCCATACAGAGCAATTGGTACAACGTGGTATGGATAAAATCATGCAGGGGCGCACAACCTTTGTCATTGCCCACCGCCTCTCTACTGTGCGTCATGCCGACCAGATTATCGTCCTCGACCAAGGACACATTATTGAAAAAGGCACGCACGAAGAACTGCTCGCCCTCAAAGGAAAATACTATCAATTATATACTGGCAATCAAATATAAAGTATGGAACAACTATTGCATTATTGCTGGAAGCACAGATTGTTTCCATTACATGAACTAAAGACAACGGATGGAAAGCTCGTTGAAGTGATTGATTGCGGACTGCACAACCATAACAGCGGACCCGATTTCTTCAATGCCAAGGTCAAGATCAATCAGACACTCTGGGTGGGTAATGTAGAAATCCACGACAAGTCAAGCGATTGGTATCTGCATGGTCATGACAAAGACAAGGCATACGATAATGTCATCCTACATGTCACAGGAAATGCTGATGCAGAGGTAATGAACACCAATGGACAGTTTATCCCACAGATGACACTCGTCGTACCCCCTTCAGTAGAGGAGAACTATAATGAATTGCTCAAGACAGATCAGTATCCGCCCTGCTACCATATCATTCCCCAATTGACACCACTAACCATCCACTCATGGATGGCTGCCTTGCAGACAGAACGGTTGGAACAGAAGACAGAGGCGATACGCCATCGTGCCGAACGGATGAACGGCTCATGGGAGGATGCTTACTTTATGACCCTTGCCCGTAACTACGGCTTCGGTATCAATGGAGACACTTTTGAGGAGTGGGCAACACATATTCCCTCTTCTGCCATTGCCCATCATCGGGATGACCTGTTTCAGATAGAGGCTATTTTCATGGGACAGGCAGGATTACTGGATATTGAGGCGATTCCTGAACGCTATCAACAGGATGCGCTAAACGAGGGCTATTTCGCTAAATTACGCAACGAATACCAGTATCTTGCACATAAGTTCTCGCTGCAGCCCATGAACTATAAGTTATGGAAATTCCTACGACTACGTCCCCAGAACTTTCCACACATCCGCTTGTCACAACTGAGTAACCTATATTATGAGCGTAAGACGGGATTGTCGCAACTGATTGAATGCAAGAATGTCTTTGAACTGCAAAACTTGTTGACTACCAAGGTGACACCCTATTGGGAGACTCACTATACTTTCGGTTCTGCCAGCGACCCCAACGAGAAGCATCTCTCGCCCTTCTCCATCAACTTGTTGATGATTAACACCTGCATCCCCATGCTCTTTGCCTATGGACGGCATACTGCCAAGGAGGAGCTCTGTGATCGTGCCTTCGATTTATTAGAACAGCTCAGAGCTGAGAACAACTACATCATCCGCCTCTGGAAAGAGTGCGGACTTGAGGTAAAGACTGCCGGAGACTCTCAGGCACTTATTCAACTCAAAAAGGAATACTGCGACAAGAAGGACTGCCTTCGTTGTCGCATCGGATATGAATATTTGAAAAGGTAAAATAGTCAGATATGAAAAAGTATATTTTCGAAACAAAGATGGAAGTGCGCGACTATGAGTGCGACATCGAAGGAATAGTGAATAATGCGAACTATGTGCATTACTGTGAACATACGCGTCACTTGTTTCTGCAACAATGTGGACTGAGTTTCGCAGAAATGCATGAAAGGGGAGTGGATGCCGTAGTGGCACGGATGAACCTGCAATACAAAGTACCCTTACGTCCTGACGACGAATTCTATTCCCGCCTGTGGCTGGAGAAACAGGGACTCAAATACATCTTCCATCAAGACTTGTTCCGCGCCTCGGATGAGTCACTGTGTTTTCGAGGGGAAATCACACTAGTGTGCTTAGTGAATGGACAACTTTCAGACAGTGAAGACTATGATAAAGCATTTGCCAAATATATTGAAAGATGACAAGTGAAGAAATCTACTATACCATCGCGCTAACGCGTATGACGGGGTTCAACCAAGCGATGGCACTGCAACTGTATCAGACACTGGGCAGTGGGATGGCGGTGTATGAGAACCGGCAGAACATAGGTGATGTCATACCAGATGCAACCCCACGGATGCGCGAAACGATGAAGGACTGGGACGATGCCCTGCGTCGTTCTGCTGCCGAGATGGAGTTTATAGAGAAAAACGGAATCCGGGCACTGACCTTGCATGATGCCGACTATCCTCAACGACTCACGGAATGTGCTGATGCGCCTATCCTGCTTTTTTATAAGGGTTCGGCAGACTTGAACAAACAGTATGTGATTAATATCGTAGGAACACGACACTGCACCACTTACGGAAAAGATCTCGTTAATCACTTTGTCAGCGACTTGCACCGTTTATGTCCTGACGTACTTGTTGTCAGTGGACTTGCCTATGGCATCGACATCTGTGCTCATCGGCAGGCTTTGGCTAAAGGTTATGAAACTGTGGGTATACTTGCCCACGGACTCGACCAGATATATCCGTATCACCATCGTGATACAGCTGCAGAGATGGTGCAAAAAGGTGGACTGCTGACAGAATATATGAGCCAGACACAGGCACTACCAAATAACTTTCGTCAGCGCAACCGCATCGTTGCAGGGATATCAGATGCCACTATCCTCATAGAGAGTGCCTATAAAGGCGGTGGGCTTATTACTTGCCGTATTGCCCAAGAATATGGTCGCGACGTTTTCGCCTTCCCTGGTGCGGTAGGAGCACCCTATAGTGAGGGATGTAACCGTATGATTCGCAATAACACGGCAGCTCTTATCACGTCTGCTCAAGACTTTGTGGAATCCATGGGATGGCAGACCATAGAACATAAGACAGAGGCTGTAGAGCGACAACTCTTTCCAGACCTCACGCCAGAGGAACAAAGTATCGTTTCCGTCTTGCAGAAGACTAATGACCTGCAGCTGAATATCATTTCCGTACAAACGAACATCCCTATCGGGCAAGTCACAGCATTATTGTTCCAATTGGAAATGAAGGGAGTCATCAAGGCAATGGCTGGAGGAACATATCATTTGATGTAAGAAGTAAGAGTCATGAAGATAGGCAATATAGAACTGGGAGAGCATCCTGTATTCCTGGCTCCCATGGAGGACGTGACGGATATTGGGTTCAGACTGTTATGTAAACGGTTTGGAGCCTCAATGGTATATACGGAATTCGTTTCTGCTGAGGCACTGGTAAGAGACGTGAAGTCGACCGTTCAAAAATTGACGATAGCTGACGAGGAGCGTCCTGTAGGGATTCAGATCTATGGAAGGGATGTCGATGCGATGGTAGAGGCTGCGAAAATCGTAGAGCAGGCTCGTCCGGATGTCATCGACTTGAATTTCGGTTGTCCTGTAAAGAAGGTTGCTGGAAAAGGAGCCGGTGCAGGGATGCTACAAAACATCCCTAAGATGCTGGAAATCACTCGGAAGGTGGTAGATGCCGTCAAGCTACCAGTGACAGCAAAGACACGATTGGGATGGAATGCGGAACAGCTGATTATCACGGAATTGGCAGAACAACTGCAAGACTGTGGCATTCAAGCACTGACCATTCATGGACGTACTCGCTCACAGATGTATACGGGAGAGGCCGACTGGACCCTCATCGGAGAGGTAAAGAAGAATCCACGCATCCATATACCCATCATCGGCAACGGTGATATCAAGTCCTTGGAGGATGCCGACCGGGCATTTAACACCTATGGTGTGGACGCTGTGATGATTGGACGAGCTACCTTCGGATGTCCGTGGATTTTCAGTCGAAAGGAACTGACACTCGACGAAAAGATTGATGTGTTAGAAGAACAATTACGAATCAACGTAGAGCGGATCGATGAGTATCGGGGTATCCTGCATACTCGCCGTCATCTGGCAGCATCACCCGTTTTCAAAGGCATACCCAATTTCCGCCAAACCCGTATTGCGATGTTGAGAGCAGAAACAGTAGAAAGCCTTGTCGGTATTTTGGAGAAATGTAGAGAGGAATTAAGAGGTTAAGACGTCTAATAAAAACGAAATGAAAATCCCTGCAAGTCTTTCGGCTGGCAGGGATTCTTCTATCCTCTCAATCTTTCTAACTTTCAAAAACAGGCTCGCTGCTTATTTCTTAATCATTGAAATAGCTTTGGAAGCGAGCGAAACGACGACATAATTCAAAATAATCATAATCTTCTTCCTTTTTAATGTTATACCTGAAATCTTCTTTTTTGTCTTTTGACGATGCAAAATTACTGATTGTGTGCGAACACAGCAAATGTTTTTACTAAAAATATTCAGAAAATATAATCTTCTTGATATAGGTCAAAGAAAGAATGAGGAAAGAGGGAAGAAACGCTTACTTATTCTTTAGATAGGTAGCAAAAATACGGGCAGCACTTTCTACTTTAGCAGCACAAGGGCGCGTCTTGTAATATTCAGCAGTACGAGGGGAGGCTATATAACTGGAGACGGCTTTTTCATTGCCCTTTAATCCTAATATCTCCGCACAAATCAGACTACCATTTTCCTGCTTCGACAGGTTGAGCAATTCTTGAACGACTTTGTAACATGCCGATTTCCCCTCACGATCAGAGCCTTCCGTCTGTCCACAGTCCAAGCCTACTAGCATGACAATGCCCGACACAGCACCGCACATCATCCTCATACGACCCACGCCACCGCCAAAGCCTGCAGATACCCGTAATGCCGTCTGCTTATCCATACCGTACAAATCAGCAAAGGCAGCCACTACACTCTGACAACAGCCGTAACCCTCCATGAAATAATCGACAGCCCGATTCACACGCTCCTCCAGTTCCTCTTTAGAAGCCTCAGTCATCTTACTCCTTACCTCTTCCATCTTACATCTATTTGTCACATTCAGATGACAAAGTTACAAAGAATTTAGTAGTACGGCAAATATCGGTCATTTTTCTTAGTTAATTGTTCTTAAATAAAGGATTTTTGTTTTGGATAGTTGAAATTATCAGCGTAATTTTGCAAAATATACATCATTTCATAATTAATTAATTAGAAATAACAATGATTTATTCAAAAGAAGTTGAAAACATGTGTAGCGTTTGCAAGGGCGCTTACCATGGTCCTGCACCCATTCCCGAGGAGGGCAAATGGATTCAGGCAAAGGAGATTAAGGACATTTCTGGTTACACCCACGGTATCGGCTGGTGTGCACCTCAGCAGGGTGCCTGCAAGCTGTCGCTGAACGTGAAGGACGGTGTAATTCAGGAGGCTCTGGTGGAGACTATCGGTTGCACAGGTATGACTCACTCAGCTGCTATGGCTTCTGAGATTCTGCCTGGTAAGACCATTCTCGAGGCGCTGAACACCGACCTCGTTTGCGACGCCATCAACACCGCTATGCGCGAGCTCTTCCTGCAGATTGTCTATGGCCGCACACAGAGTGCTTTCTCTGAGGGTGGTCTGGCTATCGGTGCTGGTCTGGAGGACCTCGGCAAGGGTCTTCGTTCACAGACTGGCACACTTTATGGCACTGTTGCCAAGGGTACACGTTACCTGGAGCTCACTGAGGGTTACATCACCAAGATGTATCTCGACAGCAACAACGAGGTTTGCGGTTACGAGTATGTACACCTGGGCAAGATGATGGAAGCCATCAAGAACGGTATGGATGCCAATGAGGCTATGAAGAAGAACACCGGTTCTTACGGTCGTACGACTGAGGAGCAGGGTGCAGTAAAGGCTATTGACCCACGTAAAGAATAAAGGAGGATACGACTATGATTAGAAAAGTACAGTTTGAGAGTCAGGAGCGCCGTATCAACCAGGTTCTTGCTGCTCTGAAGGAGAATGGCATCAACTCTATCGAGGAGGCCAACGAGATTTGTGAGAAGGCAGGCGTGGATCCTTACCAGATGTGTGAGGACACCCAGCGTATCTGCTTCGAGAATGCTAAGTGGGCATACGTTTGCGGTGCAGCTATCGCTATCAAGAAGGGCGTAAAGACTGCTGCTGACGCTGCCGAGGCTATCGGTATCGGTCTGCAGAGCTTCTGCATCCCCGGTTCTGTTGCTGACGATCGTAAGGTAGGTATCGGTCACGGTAACCTCGCTGCCCGTCTGCTCCGCGAGGAGACTGAGTGCTTCGCCTTCCTGGCAGGTCACGAGTCTTTCGCTGCTGCTGAGGGTGCTATCAAGATTGCCGAGATGGCTAACAAGGTTCGCCAGAAGCCTCTGCGCGTTATCCTGAACGGTCTTGGCAAGGACGCTGCCCAGATCATCAGCCGTATCAACGGTTTCACCTATGTACAGACTCAGTTCGACTACTTCACCTCTGAGCTGAAGGTGGTGAAGGAAGTTGCTTATGGCAACAACCCCAGCCGTCTGAAGGTAAAGTGCTATGGTGCTGACGATGTTCGCGAGGGTGTCGCTATCCTGTGGAAGGAGAACGTTGACGTGTCTATCACGGGTAACTCAACGAACCCCACTCGTTTCCAGCACCCCGTAGCAGGTACTTACAAGAAGGAGCGCGTGCTCGCTGGCAAGCCCTACTTCTCAGTAGCTTCCGGTGGTGGTACGGGTCGTACCCTGCACCCAGACAACATGGCTGCCGGTCCTGCTTCTTACGGTATGACTGACACCCTGGGTCGTATGCACTCTGACGCTCAGTTCGCAGGTTCTTCTTCTGTTCCTGCTCACGTTGAGATGATGGGCTTCCTGGGTATTGGTAACAACCCAATGGTAGGTGCTACTGTAGCTATCGCCGTAGCTATCGACCTCGCCCTGAACAAGAAGTAAATATTCCGTTTCAAAGTAAAAAGCCCGCCAGTTTTCTGGCGGGCCTTTTTTATTAAATGTAAACATCAAAAAGGAGGTGGCGAGACTACATGCATCTCTTGACCAGTGACAGGATGGCGAAACCAAATCTGTTCCGCATGCAGATACAGGCGGTCAGCCTTCGTTCCATAAAGTTCATCACCCTTGATGGGTCTGCCGAGTCCCTCCGGATGGGCACAATGGATACGTAACTGATGGGTACGTCCCGTCTGGGGATAGAGCGCAACAAGGGAAGGTCCCTCCCCTTCTCCCTCCCGAGGGAGAGGAATATCTGAAAGGAACTCGTAGTCGGTCACCGCCCGCTTGCCGTGTTCCATATCCACCATCTGACGGGGACGATTCATCGGATCAGGACGCAGAGGCAATGAGATGCGCCCACATCCCCCTTCCCTCGGGAAGGTTCTGGAGAGGGGTTCCAGCATCGCGATGTATTTCTTCTTCACCTCATGCTTCACGAACTGCTCCTGTAGAGAACGATAGACTTCCAGTGACTTCGCCACGATGAGCAAACCAGAAGTATACATATCCAGACGATGAGCAACCATCGCATCCGGATAACGCTGTCGCATGATGGTCTCCACACTATCTTGCTCGATATTCCCCGGCGTACTCAGCATTCCCGAAGGCTTATCAACAACCAACAGGAAGTCGTCCTCATAAACCGTCTTCATCTCCAGATGTGGAAGACCTTGAGTCTCAGGATTCTCCTCTACATCAAGTCCTTGCATCATCCATGTAAGGATGGGCTTACACTTCCCTCTGCAGGCAGGATAGTAATTGCCATGTTGGCGCAACTCCTCCTTGGTAGACTGTCCCCACCAAAATTCTGCCATACATACCGGTTTCAGTCCCTGCTGATAGGCATACTGCAAAAGCTTAGGGGCGCAGCAGTCACCAGTACCACCCGGAGGCAATGGGAACTTAGCCCTCAATTTGGGGCGGTCGTAATAGTCCTGCCAAATATCCACCAAGTCCTTCATCTCACCCCGTGCGTTTAGTAACTGGTATTGGTGGAACAGCCACAGCTGCAATTCCTGCGACAACTCTTTGGTGCTAGCATCACTAGACGATCTGGATATCCTGGATATCTCCCTCTCCACGGTCTTGAAATGTCCGTCTGGCTGTTGGGCGTCATAGACAGGCGGCACAAAAAATTCCCAATCATTCCTGCCTGCCAACAAGCCACTATAGGCTGCGAGATACCCCATCTCCCCCTCACGCTCCACCACGAGCACGCCAAACATCTTCCCATGGTCAGCATCCTCCTTGATTTCCTCATGGGCGGCAATATACTCCTGCACCTCCTTCGCTGCCAACTGGCACAGCGGATGCGGCTCATAACAAAAGGGATAGGTAAACCTCTCCGGCTTCTGAATCGTCGTATATAATGGGTGCAGTCTCATTTCATTTGCAAAAATACGCTTTTTTTTTAGATATTGTTGTATCTTTGCACCCGAAAACTGCAAACTAAAACAAATAACATAATGAAAAAACTACTAGCAACCACCTTCTTCCTTTGCTGTACCGTGATGGTTACGGCACAGAGAATTGATTTCAGCTTCAGCAATGCACAAGAAGCACAAACACATGAACCAGGATATATCGAATGGAAAATACCTAAGAATCCCTCGTCATCCATGACACTCGACAATGGTATGGAAATTACCATCTCAGCAGCAGGAAATGCCAACATTCTGAGAGACCAATGGAACAAAAACACCTGTAACAAGGGCAGGGACACCGAACAGACAGGACTGCGCCTGTTGGGCGACGGTGTGGTAGCATTCATTGCCGATGGCGACAACACCCCGACAAGTACCAAAATTCCCACCTCTATCGAGATCACGATTAAAGGTTTGACGGCAGGAAGCCATACAGCCATGGCCTATCACGTCTGGAAAGATACCAAGACGGGTGAGATGCCTAAGATCAAGGTGGAACTGAAAATCAATGATGGCGAATATGTCGTCAAACAAGATAACGTTGACTTCGTCAATGTCAAGAACCCGGTAGAAAGTCTGAAGATGGCTGATGCCTCCTTCTCATACGCTGACTTCAACGTCAACGATGGAGATGTTGTATATATCAAGTACACCACCATCGTAGAATCGGGCAAGACCTACCAGACCACCAATGTGATGCTAAACGGTCTTCTTTTCGACACGTCACCCTTTGTATCCCAGGACCCCGTTCCCACCAACCGCGACTACCATATTGATGCCGACAATGGCTCATGTACCGTCAAATGGACCGCAGGACCGACAGCAGCCAAGCACCGCCTGTTCTTCGGTTCCGATGAGAGCGAAGTAGAAAATGCAACCTCACCCATCTACGAAGGCACCAATACCGAATATACCGTTAACGGCCTGCTCTCCAAGAACTATTACTATTGGCGGGTCGATGAGATAGAAGCCAATGGCACCGTACACAAAGGACTGGTATGGTCGTTCCGTCCCCGTCAACTGGCCTTCCCGGAGGCAGAAGGCTACGGCAGGTATGCACAAGGTGGACGCGGCGGCATCGTCTATCACGTCACCAACCTCAGCGGTGATGCCAATACGCCAGGCTCACTGCTCTATGGACTGGTCAACATCGACCAGCCCCGCTATATCGTCTTCGACGTGAGCGGCATCATTGAACTTGACTTCAACTCCTACTTCACCAAGCCCTACGCCTATATTGCCGGACAGACGGCTCCCGGCAAGGGCATCTGCATCAAGTCGTCGAACATCAACATCGGCTCTGATGTCATTGCCCGCCATATCCGCTTCAAACGAGGACTAGGTGTATATGGAGAGAATACGGGCAACGCCATGGGTATGTCAGGTGCCAACCATGCCATCGTCGACCACTGTACGGCAGCCTGGGGAACAGACGAGACCGTCAGCGGACGCGGTGCCAAGAACATCTCGTTCCAATACTCCGTCATCTCAGAAGCACTGGGCATTACCGGACACAAGAACTACAGCGATGGCAAGAACCACGGTTTTGCCGCCACCATTGACGGCATGATAGGCTCGTGGCACCATAATCTGCTCGTCAACTGCAATGGGCGCAACTGGTCAATGGGCGGAGGCATGGATGCCAACAACATCCCCATTGGCGGTCTGGACCTGTTTAATAATGTATGCTACAACTGGAAAGGCCGTACTACCGACGGCAACTGCCATGCCGTAAACTTCGTCAGCAACTACTACAAGATGGGTGCCGACACCAGCCACAAACTGCTGTTTACCCAACAGTTTGAGGATGCCATCAACCCGGCGGGAACCGACCAAGCATACATCAATGGCAATATCCGTGAAAACAAAGACCACACGCAAACTACCGACAAGAAGGGTGACACCTACAATGCCACAGGCAATATCCCTACTAATTACGAATATGTCGTGAACGCGCCTCTCTTTGAGTCCCATGCCACCATCCACTCCGCCAAGGACGCCATGAAAATCGTGACCAGTTACAGTGGTGCCACCATGCCGCAGCGTGACGAACACCACCTGCGTAACATCAAGGAGACACTGAGTGGCACATGGACATACAAAGGCTCGAAGTCGGGCATCAAGGGTGAAATAGACACCGAGGAAGATATTACAGAGCACGCTGCCGGTAAAGGCTGGGAGGCTTATCCCGAAGAAACACGTGCTGCCGACTGGGATACCGACCAGGACGGTATGCCCGACTGGTATGAGAAAGTGATTGGCAGCAATCCCAACACCGCCAACCAGAACGACGATCCTTACGGTGACGGATGGACCTTGCTGGAGGACTACCTGGAGTTCATGGCCCACCCCTACCTCATCATCGAGCCCAACACCACCCAGCAACTGGACGTGAAGCCTTTCTTCGCCGGATTCTATGGCCAGAACAGCAACTACGACAAGACCACGCCCACCTACACCGTCAACTACGACGGCACGCTCGTCAATACCAGTGTCAGCGGTTCCGTCGTCAAGGTCACCACCCATAACAGCGGAGGCATTGCCGTCATTAAGGTCACCGTCAACGATGGTGAGACCCAATGGACACAGCCCATCAACGTTGCCGTAACCGGTGAAACCACCGGTATCCCCTCCGTATGGAGCGAAGACACTATCGAGGTAGCCAAGCGCGAGTTCTTCACCACCGACGGCAAACAGGTCAGTCAGATGCAGTCGCACGGCATCTACATCATGAAAGTTACGGATACCAAGGGGAATATCCATACGATGAAGATTATCAAGAACTAATGACCCTACAGACTTCGCCCATACAAGCCCTCCAACAACAACGGCTGCTGCTCCAACTGGAATACCAGACGGAGAAGGAGGCGTTCCGCAAACAAACGGAGGAGACGGGTATTGGACGAAAGGTCAAAAGGGGCGATGCGTGGTATCCGCTGAAGGTGGGCAAGAATTACTATAACTCGCTCAACCAACTGGCAATAGAGGTATTCCGCACTGCCGACCAGGATATAGAGCATACCTTCGAGTTTGGCAAGACGGTGATGTTCTTCCATCTGGACGACGACAAAGTCAAATACCTGTCGTTTTCTGCCACCGTCAGTTATGTAGACGGCGACCGCATGGTGTGCATCCTGCCTAACGAAGGCTACTCAGTCACCTTGCAGCATACGGAGAACCTGGGTGTGCAGCTCTCGTTCGATGAGACCAGCTACCGCCTGATGATGGAAGCCCTCGACCGTGCCATCAAGGGGAAAGGCCGATTGGGCGAATTGCGCGACCTCTTCTATTCCCGTCGCCCAGTAGAGACCTACGTCTTCCCGCCCATGCACTTCCCCTACCTGAATGCCACGCAGGAAGATGCCGTCAATCAGGTACTGCGAGCCAAGGATGTTGCCATCGTGCACGGTCCTCCTGGTACTGGTAAGACGACAACCCTCGTAGAAGCCATCCGTGAGACACTGATGCGTGAGAGTCAGGTATTGGTATGTGCCCAGAGCAATATGGCAGTAGACTGGATCAGCGAGAAACTCGTCGACAGGGGCATCAACGTATTACGTATCGGCAATCCTACCCGCGTCAACGACAAGATGCTGTCATTTACCTATGAGCGACGCTTCGAGGCGCACCCCGACTATCCCCACCTATGGGCTATCCGTAAGGCTATCCGGGAACTGCGTGCCCATCGTAAACGAGGGGATGAGAAATTCCATCAGAAGCTGGAGAGTCTGAAAGGCAGAGCCACAGAGCTGGAGATTCGCATCAACAACGAATTATTTGGAGAGGCACGAGTCATCGCCTGTACCTTGGTAGGAGCCGCCAACCGCCTGTTGGACGGACAGAAGTTCGGCACCTTGTTTATCGACGAGGCTGCCCAGGCTCTGGAGGCTGCGTGCTGGATACCCATGCGCCGTGTCAGTCGCGTCATCCTTGCCGGCGACCATTGCCAGTTGCCTCCCACCGTCAAGAGCATCGCTGCCCTGAAGGCCGGACTCGGCAAGACCCTCATGGAACGACTCGTAGAAACACATCCTGAGGCGGTCACACTCTTGAAGATACAATACCGCATGAACGACGACATCATGCGCTTCTCCTCCAACTATTTCTACGACGGACAGGTAGAGAGCGCCCCCACCGTGAAATACCGCGGCATCCTAGACCTCGACATCCCGATGGAATGGATAGATACCTCTGCCTATGAATTCAAGGAGGAGTTTGTGGGCGAGTCCTTCGGACGCATCAACAAAGACGAGGCAGAGCTGACCCTTAACACCCTCCAGCAGTATTTCGAACGCATCGGCAAGCAACGCCTGTTGGACGAACGCATCGACGTAGGCATCATCTCACCTTATCGCGCCCAAGTACAGTATCTCCGACGCCTACTGACGAAGCGGGAATTCTTCAAACCCTTCCGCCGTCAAATCAGCGTAAATACCGTCGACGGCTTCCAGGGACAGGAGCGGGACGTCATCGTCCTCTCGATGGTCCGCTCGAATGACGACGGACAGATAGGCTTTCTCCGTGACCTCCGACGCATGAATGTCGCCATCACCCGTGCCCGCATGAAAGTCATCATCCTCGGCGACGCCCCCACCCTCACCCGCCATCCCTTCTATCGCCAGCTCTGGAAGTACATCCATCAACTCATGCTAGGTGCATCCTCATAGCATGCTAAGTACATCCTCATAGGATTGTCAGAGCATTGTCATACCCCTATAGTATGACCATTCCTAGACCATCCTTAGAGCATCCTATGACCATCCCCTGAGGATCCCCTGACAATCCCTTGAGGATTCCCTTAGGATTCTATGAGGAACCATAGAGTTGGTATAGACTTGGTATAGAGTTGGTATAGAGTTGATATAGACTTGACTTGGCTGTTTCGGTTTAAATAATCTTAGCAATGGAAGGGTATTTAAGCCTTTGTTATTCTTACTGCAAAGATACCACAATTATTTGGATATTGCAAGCTTTTTACGGATTATTTTCAATCGCGAGAAAAAGACGAGTTATTTTAGTAATTCTTGCTAGAATTGAAAAAAAATAGTATCTTTGCAGCATCAAACTAAAATAATTGTAACTATTATGGGAATTATTTTTTCACTTCTTATTGGATGTCTGGCAGGTTTCTGTGCCGGCAAGTTAATGAAAGGTGGCGGTTTTGGCCTGATTATGAATCTGGTGCTCGGCCTGTTTGGCGGTGCTCTCGGAGGCTGGTTGTTCTCGCTGCTCGGTATTGAGTGGGGCGGTGTTCTGGGACAGCTCGGCACGGCTATCATCGGTGCTGTTGCCATCCTGTGGGTTGCCTCGCTGATTAAAAAGTAAGAGATATGATGTTTGAGGCCGCCTGCTCCAGCTATCAGTTCCCACTCGGCACCCCTGTGTCGGTCGGTAAGCGCAAGACTCCTGACAGTCTGGATTATAAGTACACCGTCACGAGTCGCGGCAGGGATGGCAAGGAAGTAACCTCTATCATCTACGTCACCGTTCCCGATGCTGACCGTAACCATCCTGAGTTCACGGAAGTGGTGAGATGAGAGTCAAAGAGAGTTTAGAGTTATGAAGAAATACTTGATAGGTGCTATCCTGCTGGTGGTAGCGATAGCCATGATAAAGACGGTCCCTGACAAGAAGGCCCATAAGAAGGCGATGATGGAGGCCGTAAAGGAGTATGTTGATGAGGAGGCTCAAGAGAAAGGTCTGGGTGACAATGTGCTGACGGACTTGGGCAAGGGTATTGTGAACAAGACCATTGAGGTTGCCCTGAACTCGAAGCTGGAGGTCAACAACTACCTGCTCTTCAATACGACATCGGTAGAAATGGACGACGAGTCAAAGACGTTGTCGCTGGGTATGTTCGGCCATGTCTTTACGTTTGACAAGGAGATGCTGCGCGATGCCTTAGAGGCCTCTGCCAAGGAGAAGGCAGAGAAGAAGAGTGAGCGCAAGGCTGCCAAGGAAGCTGCCAAGGAAGCCAAGAGGCTTGAGAAGCAGAAACGTAAAGAGGAGAAGAAACGTGAGAAAGAGGCCCGCAAGGAGCAGAAGCGTCGTGACAAGGAAGCTAACAAGGCTGCTAAGAAATTTGTCAAGAGCGTCAAGAAAAATATAAAGGAAGCTAAGAAACAAGCAAAAGAAAAGGAATAATAGACATGAAAAAATACCTGATAGTCGCTATTGCCGTCTTGGGAATGGCATCTTGTAGTGAGAAGAAGTTCCATGTGGAGGGAAATATCACCAACGCCAAGGACTCTGTCCTCTATTTCGAGAATGTAGGACTGGAGGAGATTACCGTTGTGGACTCCGTGAAGCTGGATGGCGACGGTGCCTTTGCCTTCGCCCAGAAACAGAACGAGGCTCCAGAGTTCTACCGTCTCCGCATAGCCGACCAGATTATCAACGTGAGCATTGACTCCACAGAGACCGTAACCATTAAGGCGCAGTATCCGCAGATGGCCACGCAGTATGAGGTCAGCGGAAGCGACGACTGTGCGAAGATCAAAGAGCTGACCTTGAAGCAGATCGACCTGCAGAACCGTGCCATTGCCGTACAGCGCAACCAGAGCCTGACCATCGACGAGTCGAACGACAGTATCCTGAAGATGATCAACGCCTATAAGCAGGACGTGAAGACAAACTATATCCTCAAGGCGCCCAACCGTTCCTACGCTTACTTCGCCCTGTTCCAGGCTATCGGTAATATGCTGATCTTCAACCCCCGTTCCAGTAAGGACGACATCAAGGTGTTTGGTGCCGTTGCTACCAGCTGGGATTCCTACTATCCCAACTCCGAACGTGGTGCCAATCTGCATAATATTGCCCTGGAGGGTATGAAGAACATGCGCATTGCTGCGGCTAATGCCGCCAAGGCAATCGATCCCAGCAAGATATCGACTACGGGACTGATTGACATTGCCCTCTATGACAATAAGGGACAGTTGCGCCGTCTGACAGACCTGAACGGCAAGGTGGTGTTGCTCGACTTCCACCTGTTCGGACTGGAGAACTCTCCTGAGCGCATCCTGCTACTGCGTGAACTCTATAATAAGTACCACGAACAAGGCCTCGAGATTTATCAGATTTCACTTGATCGTGACGAGCATTTCTGGAAGCAGCAGACTGCCGCCCTGCCCTGGATCAACGTACGCGACCCGCAGGGAATGGATTCACAGACGCTGATTGTCTATAACATCCAGGGATTACCCGACTACTTCCTCATCAGTCGTGACAACTCGCTCTATAAGCGTGGAGCACAGGTGAAGGACATCGAAGCTGAGATCAAGAGTCTGCTGTAATGAGGGCTGTGGGCCTTTGGCTGTTAGCTATTGGCTGTTGGCTGACTAGCGCGGATGCCATGAGTCAGGAGGTGGGAGGATTCTCACTGGAGCAGCGGAACGACACCTTGTCGGTGCTGACGCTGACGACAGACTCGACCTGCGACCGTTGGGAACTGCCCTACCCCGTCTACCGGTTCTGCACAGGTGATGTTGATGGTGACGGAAGTGTGGATGCAATGGTGGGTGTCATCAAAAGCACCCGCTATTTCAAGGAGAAAGGGCGACGCCTGTTTATCTTCAAGAACTACCACGGGCTGGTGCGCCCGCTCTGGATGGGGTCGAAGTTAGGCGGTATCTTGGAGGATTTCCGCTTCACGGACGGGAAGATACGGAGCCTGGAGCGGACGACAGACGGGAAGTACGTGGTTGCGGAATACCGCTGGGCACATTTCGGAATGGGCTTTGAGCGTTTCCTGCAGAAGAATGTGACCAGAGACGAAGCCATGGAATGCTTCGGTAATTAAGCATTAAACATTACTAAATAAAAACCATTTTGCCTATGAAGAAGTTACTTTTAACCATGATGGTACTTGCCTTCACCTGGAACGCAAGTGCACAGAAGGAGTCGCATCCCGTTATCATCCCTGGTAAGGCGAAGATTGACGTGGAACAGTTGAACAAGAAACTACCCCTCAACATCAACGTTGAGAACCTTTCCCTGGAGGAGACACGCATCCTGCGTAATGCCGTTTCGGCACGCCACGGCTACCTCTTTATGAGTGCCGACCTGCGTGGAATCTTCAGCGCTACCTCCTGGTATGAAAAGTTGATGGTTGACCGTTACTACAAAGAGGAAGAGGGTAAGGCAAAGCCTATCAAGTACACCCCTGCTGAAGTGGCTTTCATCAACAAGCTCAAAGCCCATGAGGAGAAGCTGAGGGCACGTAACAACATCGCTCCTGCAGGGATGATGACGAATATGGAGAATATCGCCAACACCTTCCAGTTGCAGGACTTCGACAAGCGGCTCTACGATGCCATCGGCAAGAATGGCTTTGCCATCGTTCCTGGCAAGGAGGACCAGCTCTTCCATATCTATGAGCGTAACGACTATCATGAGTTTCCCAGCTTTGTGACCACCGACCTCTTCCTGCAGGCTTTCCACATGTATTTCGACTGCCTGTTGAAAGAGACGGAGCAGGAGAAGTTCTCACCGATGGTGACGGACTTTGCCAAGAAGAACTACGAACTCATGATGCAGAAGGCGGCTACGGCTACAGACCCGAAGATGAAGGCTGCCGCAGAACATAATGCTACCTTCTATTCCATCGCCTATGCCCTGAACACCGGCAAGGCTTTGTTGCCTGTCGCTGACGCTTATGCAGAGATGGCGAAGCAGGAGGTCATGAATGTCAACGATGCCGATACGAGATATTCGGATTTCCTGGGCTATGTACCTGAGAAGAATATGCCTAAGTTCGTCTATAACATCTACCGCCCACGTGGCCATTACACCCGTAACGAAACGCTGAAACAGTATTTCCGTGCGATGATGTGGCTGCAGAATGTACCTTTCGGCACAGACAAGGACGACCAGTTACGCGCTGCCCTGCTGTTGGCTCAGACTATTGGTAGCAATGCAGGACTGACGAAGTCGTACAAGAGTCTGACAGAGCCGATCACCTACCTGATGGGTATGCCCGATGACGTGAGCATCCTACAAGTGTATGCGGAGATGCAGAAGATGGGTGGCACTTTAGAACAGTTCTTCAACGACGATAAGAAGTTCGAGGCTATCCGCAAGGCTTTGGAAGATTTGGCTAAGAAGCAGACACGTATCAAACCCAAGTTCCAGGCTTCGAGTGCCTTCAAGATTTGCCTGATGCCCCAGCGCTATTTCCCTGACAACGAAGTGTTGCAGGAGATGGTTGACTATGATAGCAAGCCTACCTTGCGTGGTGTTCCCAAGGGGCTCGACGTTTTTGCCGCCATCGGTATCACTTCCGCTGAGCGTCTCCTGTTGGGAGAACTCAACGAACAGGGCAGATGGAACAAGTATACGGAGAACCTGAACGCTATGAAGCAACGGATGGGCGAGATTAACTGGAAAGAGACTGTCGCCAATCGTTGGATTTATGCCATGAAGGACGTGAATAGCAAGAATGCCAAGTATCCGAAGTTCATGCAGTCGCCCCAGTGGGAGAAGAAGAACCTGAATACTGCCCTTGCCTCATGGGCAGAGTTGAAGCACGACGCTATCCTTTATGCCAAGCAACCGATGGGTGCCGAGTGTGGCGGTGGTGGTGTTCCTGACCCGATTACCAAGGGGTATGTGGAGCCGAATATTGCCTATTGGACAAAGGCTATCGAACTGATTGACGAGACGATGGCGGTGATGAAGCGCTTCGACCTTGTGACGGAGAAAGCTACCACAGCAACAGAAGACCTGCGTGACAAGGCAGAGTTTCTGCTGAACTGCAGCAAGAAGGAGCTGGCAGGACAGAAGCTCTCTAACGAGGAATACCAGCAGATAGAGGTTATCGGATCTGCCTTCGAGAATATTACCCTTAACCTGATCAAGGAGCCTGACCAGTATCTGATGGGCTGGGGCGATGTACAGGGTGCCGACAAGTCGATAGCCGTGGTTGCTGATGTCTATACTGCCAATGCTTATAACAACCCTGCCCAATCGGTATTGTATGAGGCTGTGGGTCCTGCCCATGAGATTTACGTGGTCGTAGAGATTGAAGGCTATCTCTATATCACTCGTGGTGCCGTCCTCTCTTATCGTGAGTTCGAGGAGGCTATCGATGCACCGCGTACCACCGATGAGGAATGGCAGCAGCAATTGGAATCGCAGCCAGAAAAGGGTATCCCCGACTGGATGAAGGAAATTCTCGTACCTCTTGACGGCAAGAGCATCGATAACGAGTATGTCTTCTATAGCACAGGATGCTAACGAGTCTGATATCCATGTTAATGATGGTAAGCGTGAGTGACACGCTTACCATCACTTTTACTGGCGATCTGTTATTGGATCGTGGTGTCCGTCAATATATCGAGTATCGTGGTGTTGATCGCCTCTTCTCTCCTTTCGTCGACTCAGTGTTCCAATCGAGCCATCTTGTGGTGGCTAACCTAGAGTGCCCAGCCACGAAGATTGTACAGCCAAACTTCAAGCGGTATATCTTCCGTGCCGAGCCTGAATGGCTGACGACGTTGAAGGCACATGGTATTACCCATCTGAATCTCGCTAATAACCATAGTATCGACCAAGGGCGAGCGGGGCTGACAGATACGAAAAAGAACATCGAGGCTGCCGGCATGATACCTGTAGGGGTTGGTAATAACATGCAAGAGGCAGTACAGCCCGTATTGCTGGCCTCTTCCCCACGGAAGGTTTGGCTGCTATCTTCCCTGCGTATGCCTTTGGAGAATTTCTCCTATCTGCCTGACAAGCCTTGTGTCAGTCAGGAGAGTACCGACTCCCTGATGGCAAGGGTCAAGGCGTTACGGCAGCAAGACCCACAATGCTTCATCATCGTCTCCCTGCATTGGGGAGGGGAGCATACCCTGAAACCCATTCCGCAGCAACGCCAACAGGCCCATGAGCTGATAGATGCCGGTGCCGATGCACTGATCTGTCATCATACCCATACTCTCCAAACCATCGAGCAGTACCAAGGAAAACCCATTTATTATAGTATCGGTAACTTCATCTTCGATCAGAAAAAGCCTATCAATAGTCGTGCCTGTATGGTGAAAGTATCGATAACAAAAGAATCGTCCCGTTTTGAGACGATTCCTATCATGATACGTAACTGTGTTCCCTATAAGGCTGACACTCCGTAGGTAAACTAAAAACTATTGAGCCATGCCTTCAGCTCCAGCATCATTTCAAAATGATAAGGGAATGACTGCAGAATGCCGAAGCCATGCCCTCCTGAGGGGTAACTGTGGAAAGAGGCAGGTACTCCACAATGACTGAGTTCCTCATAATAACTGATGGCGTTGACTGGGGGTACGGCCTTGTCGTCGTGGGCAAGGGCAATAAAGGCACGAGGTGTAGAATGCTTCACGTGCTGTTCATTACAGAACTCATTCACCAGTTTACGCTTGGGTTTCTTTCCCAACAGGTTATCACGGGAGCCCTGATGGGTCATGCCCTGTTCCATAGAGATGACGGGGTAGAACAATATCTGGAAATTAGGAGCGGCATCACCCGTGGAATGCGTAGCTATGGTTGAAGCAAGATGTCCTCCTGCCGAGAAACCCATAATGCCGACTTCCTTCGGGTTGATGTCCCAAGCTGCCGACATACGGCGTACCAAACGCATTGCCTCCTCAGCATCTTCGATAGGTACTTTATAGACCCCGTGTGGCATACGGTATTTTAGGACAATGACAGCTATACCCTGTGCATTGAAGAACGGTGCCCAAGCCGTACCCTCCTTCTCAAAGGCAAGATGTGAATAGCCTCCACCTGGGCAAATCACAATGGCCCGACCTGTGGCAACTTCCTTCTTTGGGAGGAACACCGTCACCTTTGACAAGTCATTCGGGTCACCATTGGAAGTCTTTGGAGCACCTTCCCACAAATCCATCTCAAGTCCTTGTTGTGCAAAGGCCAGCGATGAAACGAATAACATAGACCAAACGGATAGAATTTTCTGTATTTTCATAATTTCTTGTTTTGATGTTTGCAAAGATACGAAAAATCATTATCTTTGCACCATCATTCGACTAAAAACTTTTAACGATGTATAAACGAATTCTATCATTGGCTGTTCTTGCCTCTCTCGCTTTCCATGCACAGGCAAAAATTAAGTTGTCACATCTCGTAGGCGACAACATGGTGATTCAACAAAATACAGACGTGCGTCTATGGGGATGGGCAAAGCCTAACAGTACCGTCACGGCAACTACTTCCTGGAATCAGGAGAAGAGTACGGTCAAGGCTGGAAAGGACGGACAGTTCCTGTTGACTGTCCATTCACCCAAGGCATCTTATACGCCGTTGCACATCACCTTCTACGATGGTGAAAGTGCCGTTACTATTAATAATGTACTCGCGGGTGAGGTATGGGTCTGTGCTGGCCAGTCGAATATGGAGATGCCTGTCAAGGGTTTCGGTATGTGTCCTGTGAAAGACTATAACTATCATATCCTCGATGCCGTCAACTCAAAGGGGGTACGTAGTATCAAGATTCCCAGTGTGATGGCGGCAAGACCTCTCAATGACGCACAATGCCAGTGGCGAGAGTGTACTCCCAAGACGGTAGGAGAATTTTCCGCAACAGGCTATTTCTTTGCCCGCCTATTGAGTCGCACCCTTGATATTCCTGTTGGCATCATCGAGGCAAACAAGGGAGGAACACGTGTGGAGAGCTGGCTGACGAAGGAGAACTTGGAGAAATATACCAACGATCCTACTGATTCTGTGGAGATCTGCAAGAAATGGGCGGAGTGGGACTACCACCGTTCTCTTTTGTGGGGTAACGGAACCTTCAATCCCATTCTGAACAGCACCATCAAGGGTATCATCTACTATCAGGGATGTTCGAACGTGGGTGACCCTGGCGACCAGTATTCCCAACGTATGAAACTGTTGGTGGACCAGTGGCGCAGTCAGTTCAAGCTGGGTGAGATTCCTTTCTATTTCGTACAGATAGCCCCTTGGGCGTATGATGACGGCGATGTCAATGCCATTAGCGGAGCCCTGTTACGTGAACAGCAGTACAAAGCCGCTCAGATAATCCCTAACAGCTCATTGGTCTGCACCAACGACCTCGTCTTTCCTTATGAGTATTCGCAAATTCATCCTGCACAGAAGCAGCCTGTTGGTGAGCGTCTTGCCTTTACCGCCCTGCATCGTGACTACGGTTATGAATACGTCCAGTATAAGAGTTCGTCATTTAAGGATATGACTATCAAGGGTGATACCATCCTCATCCATACTGAGGATAACTACTGGTGTGATGCTCCTTTTGAGCAGATGGAGGGTTTTGAGATTGCTGGAGCCGACAAGGTTTTCTATCCTGCTACCGCGAAACATTTCTGGCAAGCAGGCGGCGGTTATTGGGACGAGGCTATTGCCATTACCTCACCTAAGGTGAAGAACCCTGTCGCTGTGCGCTATTGCTTCAAGAATTTCCAGATTGGCAATGTCAAGAACGGAGGAAACCTGCCTTTGTTCCCCTTTAGAACGGATAATTGGTAAAGATAATACAAAATGGAGAATCCTCATCCTCTAGAGAAATTCGCTTACTGCCCGATTTGTGGCAGTAAGTTTTTTGTAGTCCATAACTTCAAGAGCAAGAAGTGTTTGGACTGCGGTTTCGTCTATTATGCCAATCCCTGTGCTGCTACTGCGGCCTTCATCGTCAACAGCCGTCATGAGATGTTGGTGGTGCGTCGTGCCAAGGAACCTGCTAAAGGTACCCTTGATCTGCCTGGCGGCTTTGTGGATATGTATGAGACTGCTGAGGAAGGTATGAGACGTGAAATCAAGGAGGAGACAGGACTTGAAGTCGACAAGATAGAATACCTCTTCTCCAGTCCTAACGTTTATCAATACAGCGGACTGGGTGTCCATACTATTGATATGGATTACTTGGTGCGTGTCCCTAACGACAGCCAGGTACGTGCTGCCGATGACGCCGCAGAGTGCCTTTGGATTCCCATTCAGGAAATCCATCCAGAAGAGTTCGGGCTCCTCAGTATCCGCCATGCCGTCGAGCGCTTTATCGCCCATCTTCCAGGTGAATATCGTTAATAAAAGTAAAAAACTACTATATATATAAGGTGTAACCAAAACTTTTCTCTACTTTTGCAGCCCGAAACATAATTTTATCAAGATATGCAAAAGAATTTAGTGATTGTAGAGTCGCCTGCCAAGGCTAAGACAATCGAAAAGTTTTTGGGTAATGACTTCAAGGTCATGTCCAGTTATGGACACATCCGTGACCTGAAGAAAAAGGAGATGAGTATCGACACTACGACTCTCGAACCCGAATATGAGATTCCTGAGGAAAAGGAGAAGCTCGTCAAGGAACTGAAATCCAACGCCAAGAAGGCAGAGAAGATATGGCTCGCATCCGATGAGGACCGCGAGGGAGAAGCCATCTCCTGGCATCTGTGTGAGGTGTTAGGACTGGATGAGGAGAAGACCAACCGTATCGTATTCCACGAGATTACCAAACCTGCTATCTTGGAGGCTATCGAACACCCACGTCATTTGGATATGAATCTGGTGAATGCCCAGCAGGCTCGTCGCGTTCTAGACCGTCTGGTAGGTTTTAAACTCTCCCCCGTATTATGGCGTAAGGTCAAGCCTGCTCTCTCTGCAGGTCGTGTACAGAGTGTTGCCGTACGCTTGATAGTAGAGCGTGAGCGAGAGATACAGAATTTCAACAGCGAGCCTTTCTATAGTGTGAATGGTACCTTTGCCATCACGAATGCTGACGGCTCACAGACTGAGGTAAGGGCTTTGCTCGGTACCCGTTTCAAGACCCATGAAGAGGTAGAGCTGTTCCTAGAGAAATGTAAAGAGGCTACCTATACTGTCGAGAGCGTCAGCAAGAAGCCTATGAAGCGTACTCCTGCTCCTCCTTTCACCACATCGACGCTGCAACAGGAGGCTGCCCGTAAACTGGGATTTTCTGTCAGTCAGACGATGATGGTGGCACAGCATCTGTATGAGAATGGACGCATCACCTACATGCGTACTGACTCTGTCAACCTTTCCGGACTCTGCATCAATGCCAGCAAAGAGGAAATCAAGAACCTCTATGGTGAGGAATATAGCAAGTCACGCCAATACCGCACCAACGCCAAGGGTGCACAGGAGGCTCACGAGGCCATCCGCCCTACCTATATGAACCAGACGGAAATTGAGGGTACTGCCCAAGAGAAGAAACTATATGACCTCATTTGGAAGCGTACTATTGCCAGCCAGATGGCAGACGCGGAGATTGAGAAGACAACAGTCAATATTACTGTCAGTGGTACTGACGAACAATTCGTTGCCCAAGGTGAGGTTGTCAAATTCGACGGTTTTATTAAGGTCTATCGTGAGTCCTTTGATGACGAGGAACTGCAAGAGGAGGAGTCAAGCCATATTCTCCCCCCATTGAAGAAAGGTCAGGAGCTGACTCGCAGGGAGATATTGGCTACAGAGCGTTTCAGTCAGGGACCTGTCCGCTATACGGAGGCTTCCCTGGTACACAAACTGGAGGAATTAGGCATTGGCCGTCCCTCAACCTACGCTCCTACCATCTCCACCATCCAGCAACGTGACTATGTTCACAAAGGCGACAAGAAAGGTGAAGAGCGCAGTTATACGATTGATGTCCTGAAAGGCAAACAAATCAAGCAATCTGTCCGCAAAGAGATGGCAGGTTCCGACAAAGGAAAACTCCTGCCTACTGATATCGGTATTGTAGTCAATGACTTCCTGATGGAGCATTTCACAGACATCATGGACTATAACTTCACGGCAAAGGTGGAGCGTGATTTCGATAAGATTGCAGAAGGCAAAGAGAAATGGACGAGTATGATGAAACTGTTCTACAAGAGTTTCGAGCCTACTGTGGAAAAAACCATCAATGCCCGTCAGGAACATAAGGCAGGAGAGCGCCAGTTGGGTATCGATCCCAAGAGCGGACGCCCTGTGTTTGCCAAAATCGGTCGTTTTGGACCTGTCGTTCAAATTGGTGCTGCCGACGATAACGAGAAACCGCAATTCGCCCAGTTGCCCAGTGAGATGAGTATGGAAACCATGACGCTGGAAGATGCTTTGGAACTCTTCAAACTGCCTCGTACCGTCGGAGACCTCGAAGGTCATCCTGTTGTCATTGGCACTGGTCGTTTCGGACCTTATATCCTCCATAAGAAGAAATACACCTCACTGCCTAAGGGTACCGATCCGATGACAGTGACCTTAGAAGAGGCTGTCGCACTGATTAACGAAAAACGTCAACAGGAAGAAAAACGCCATCTGAAGATATTCGCAGAGGATAGTAAACTGGAGGTTATCGATGGTCGTTACGGCCCCTACCTCTCTTATGACGGTAAGAACTTCCGTTTGCCGAAGAATCTGCACCAGCGTGCAGCAGAACTGACTTATGACGAGTGCATGAATATCATCAACGCACCTGCTAAGAAGAAATGAGACGTATCATCCTCATTGGTTATATGGGGTCAGGGAAGACCACCATTGGAAAGGCGCTCTCCAAAGAGACTGGTATGATGTTCTATGACTTGGACTGGTACATTGAGAGTCGGATGCGCAAAACGGTGACACAAATCTTCGCAGAACGAGGAGAAGAAGGATTCCGCAAGATAGAATACAACATGCTACATGAAGTGGCTGAGTTTGAGAATGTCATTATCAGCTGCGGAGGCGGCACTCCTTGTTTCTTTGACAACATGGACTATCTGAACCAACAAGGGGATGTGTGCTACCTGAAAGCTACCCCAGAGGTGCTTTACAATCACCTGCTGATGGGTAAGGTGGAGCGCCCTTTGATCAAAGGGAAAAGCCCAGAGGAACTCATTACCTATATCACAGAGCAGGTAGCAAAGCGCGAAGAGTTCTATACCAAGGCACGCTATACCCTCGATGTCAGTCTGATGGATAATTACGAGAAGATCCAAATCAGCGTTTCTGCCCTGCGCGAACTATTAAAACTATAGCCACTATCGTCACTATAAAAAATAAAGAAAGATGAAGAAATGGACGATTGAAGACTCTAAGGAGCTCTACAACATCAATGGCTGGGGAACCAGTTACTTTGGTATCAACGACAAGGGTAATGTCTATGTGACCCCTTGTAAGGATGGTACTCAGATTGATATCCGCGAAGTGATGGACGAACTGTCGCTGCGTGATGTCCAGTCTCCCGTATTACTACGATTCCCTGATATTCTCGACAATCGTATCGAGAAGACGTGGAGTTGTTTTAAGAAAGCAGCGAAGGAATATGACTACAAGGGTGAGAACTATGTGGTCTATCCTATCAAGGTGAACCAGATGCAACCTGTTGTCGAAGAGATTATCTCGCATGGGCGCAAGTTCAATTTGGGATTGGAGGCTGGTTCGAAGCCTGAGTTGCATGCTGTCATCGCCATGCAGTGTCAGAGCGACTCCATCATCATCTGTAATGGTTATAAAGACCAGAGTTATATCGAGCTTGCCTTGCTTGCCCAGAAAATGGGTAAGCAAATCTTCATCGTTGTAGAGAAGATGAACGAGTTGGAGATTATCGCAAAGGTGGCAAAAAAACTGAATGTACGTCCGAATATCGGCATCCGCATCAAACTGGCCTCCAGCGGTAGTGGCAAATGGGAAGAGAGCGGTGGCGACGCTTCCAAGTTCGGACTGACGAGTGCAGAACTCCTGGAAGCCTTAGAGATGCTGGACAAGAAAGACATGCGCGATTGTCTGCGTCTCATCCATTTCCATATTGGTTCACAGATTACAAAGATACGCCGTATCCAGACGGCATTGAGGGAGGCTTCGCAGTTCTATATCCAACTGCACAAGATGGGTTATAACGTCGACTTCGTCGATTGTGGAGGTGGCTTGGGTGTCGACTATGACGGAACCCGCTCTCCTTCCAGCGAGAGCTCTGTCAACTACTCTATTCAGGAGTATGTTAACGACTGTATCTATACCTTCGTTGATGCCGCCAACAAGAACGAGTTGCCTCATCCTAATATCATCACGGAGAGTGGCCGCTCTCTGGCAGCCCACCATTCTGTATTAGTCATCGACGTGCTGGAGACGGCAAGTTTGCCTGAGATGCCTGAGGAATTCGAGCCAGACGAGAACAGTCACCAATTGGTGAAAGATCTTTATGAGATCTGGGACAACCTGTCACCCCGTAATGTACTGGAAGACTGGCACGATGCAGAACAAATCCGCGAAGAAGTACTTGACCTTTTCAGTCATGGTATCGTCGACTTGAAGACACGTGCCGAGATAGAAGCTATGTATTGGAGCGTCTGTCATGAGATCAATGCATTGGCCAAGAACCTCAAGCATATCCCTGAGGAACTGATGAATATCGACAAACTGCTTGCCGATAAGTATTTCTGTAACTTCTCGTTGTTCCAGAGCCTCAGCGACTCTTGGGCCATCGACCAGCTGTTCCCCATTATGCCTATCCAACGACTGACAGATCGTCCTACCCGCAATGCTACTTTACAAGATATCACCTGCGACTCAGACGGCAAGATTGCCAATTTCGTGACGAATCGCAACAATTCGCATTCACTGCCTGTTCATCCTCTGAAGAAGAACGAACCCTATTACTTAGGCGTTTTCCTCGTGGGAGCCTATCAGGAGATTCTTGGAGATATGCATAACCTGTTTGGTGACACTACTGCCGTACATATCTCCGTGAAGGACAACGGCTACCATATCGACCAGATAATCGATGGTGAGACGGTAGCGGAGGTTTTGGAATATGTACAGTATGAGCCTAAGAAACTTGTCCGTCAACTGGAAATCTGGGTGGCCAAGAGTGTGAAGCAAGGTAAGATTACTTTGGAGGAAGGTAAGGAGTTCCTTAGCAATTATCGTTCAGGACTTTATGGTTATACCTATCTGGAATAACTAGTAAATCTAGTTCAACTAGTAAACTAGAATAAAGAAAATGAAAGAAAAACTAACAATAGTAAAAGTGGGAGGAGCTGTGGTCGAAGACGAACTACAGCTCTCTCAGCTGTTAAAGGACTTCTGTGCCATTGAGGGGCGCAAGGTCCTGGTACATGGAGGTGGGCGCAAAGCTACCAAAATGGCAGAACGGTTGGATATTGAGACGCAGATGATTAACGGACGACGCATCACGGATGCTGCTATGCTGGAAGTGGTGACAATGGTCTATGGTGGTTTGGTCAATAAAAACCTGGTGGCCCGTTTGCAGGCAAATGGCGTCAATGCCCTCGGACTTACTGGTGCTGATGCCAATGCCATTCTCAGTCACAAGCGTCCTATTAAGGATGGTATTGACTACGGCTTTGTTGGCGACGTTGAGAGCGTCGCACACGAGACATTAAGCCATCTCATCGAAGCAGGTATTACCCCTGTAATGGCACCCCTGACCCACGATGGCGAAGGACACATCCTCAATACCAATGCCGATACGATAGCTTCTGAGACAGCTAAGGCCCTTGCAAAAATCTATGATGTGACGTTGATTTTCTCTTTTGAGAAAAAAGGTGTGCTCCGCCATCCTGATGACGATGAGAGTGTGATTCCCGTTATCACCCACGAGGACTTCGAGCGTTACAAGGCTGACGGAACCATCTCTGGTGGTATGCTGCCTAAGATAGAGAATGCCTTGAAAGCGGTAGATGCTGGTGTTTCCAAAGTTATCATCACCCTCGCTACTGCCATTGACGGACTTCACGGAACAGTCATTAAGCAATAAATCGCAATAACGTTATCCCGTTATAGCGTAATAACGACTAAAATGAAAACCATCCGTTTCCAACACGACATCCTGCCGCTGAAAGACAAGCTATACAGGCTGGCACTCCGCATCACCCTCAATCCTGCGGAGGCAGAGGATGTGGTACAGGAAACGATGATGAAGGTTTGGAACAGACGGAACACTTGGGATGCCATTGAGAATATGGAAACGTTCTGTATGACAGTTTGCAGGAATCTTGCTTTGGACAAGACACGTCATATGGGTAATCAGACATCCTCACTGGACACAGAGGCAGAACCTACAGACAATAGTCATCACTCCAACCCGGAAGAACAAGTCATCCAACAAGACCGCATCCGACTGGTACGCCAGCTTATCGATCAGTTGCCAGAAAAACAACGGAGCTGTATGCAGCTACGCGATATTGAAGGAAAGAGTTATAAGGATATTGCCACCATCCTTCAAATTACTGAGGAACAGGTGAAAGTCAATATCTTCAGAGCCCGTCAGACCATTCGAGAACAATTCAAGAAAGCAGATACATAAAAATTTTTCGTTTTTCCTGTAACTTTTCTTTTTGTCAATCGTCTTTTATTATGTAGGGACAATAATTCCCAAGCAAAAAAATGGACTACAAGTACATCGAACAACTCTTAGAACGCTATTGGGCAGCAGAGACCTCTCTCGAGGAAGAGGGGATCCTGCGCACCTTCTTCAGCCAGAAAGATATTCCTGCTGAACTGGAGCCCTATCGCGCCCTCTTCGCCTATGAGACGGCAGAGGTTGAGGCTCACCATCTGGGTGAGGATTTCGATGCACGGATGCTTGCTATGATTGAGGAAGAGACACCTGCTACTGTAAAGGCTCGTGTTATTCCGATGAGACAGCGCTTTATGCCACTCTTCAAGGCAGCAGCTATCGTAGCCATTATCCTGACGATTGGCGGAGCATTGCAACGCCCCTGGGATGCCAGTTGGAACGATCCTCGCATCGAGTATGCCAACAGCTATTCCCTGCAAGTCGACTCTGCTGATGTGACGCCTATGCAGGCAGAGAACATCACAGACGTGCCTGCTGACACAGCCAAGGTGATTCCTGCTGCTGTGGCCAAGGATTAACGAGAATTTTCTATGCTTTCTCTATAATTTATATCATGTTTAGTTAAAACAAACCAAAGAAGCTGTGAAGTTTCTGTTCTCTCAAATTTTTCATAACATACTAACGATAGCGGACTGCCAGTCATTGATTGACGAGCAGTCCGCTGATTTTTTATGTGATCTTGTTTCCCCCTACTCTGCCCTCTTCATTGTGAGATAGAGCTGATAGATGGCTGGCAGACAGATGAGCAGGGAGAAGAATACTGCAAGATAGACGTGAAGCTCCGAGCCTTTAAAGAGGTCGATGAGTTTCATGTCTGTATCCGGATAGGCTCTGTAAAGGATATAGGCAATAGAGTTGTTGGCCCAATGATATGCCATTCCTGGCAAGATTGAGCCTGTGCGCCAATACATCCAACCCAACAGCCATCCAGCCAGGAAGGCATAAGGCATCTGTGCTGGGTTCATGTGTATCAAGGAGAAGAGAACCGCAGATATCGTAATGGCGGTATAGGCCTGGCTATTGGCTATGGGCTGTTGGCTATGGTTTTTTGCCCAACCCAACAAAGTACGGAGAATGGCGCCACGAAAGACGACTTCCTCTGCCAAAGGAGCCAGCAGGCCGATGGCGAGATAGCCCCAATAGTTGCTCAGCAGCTGTTCCTGTTGGTCTTCTATCCAGTTAGGCAGTTCTGGCATATTCTCCTGCAACCAAGTGACAGGAATCACCATACCCAAAGCTGCTATGACAGCCCATATCAATACTATCCACTGACGGGTAAGCAACCAACGAGGCGACACCTTCGTCCATCCTGCCGACAGGAAAATGATAATCGTCAACAGACTGAACACTGCAATAGTAGTCACCAGTTCCGCAACAGTAATATCCGTTCCGCCTGCCACATGTTGCCAAACTGCATGAACCAAGAGGCCTGCCCCTGCCTGAATGGCTACGAACATCAGCGTATATACAAATGCATTTATAATCGACTTCTTCATCATTCTTATCTCTTATCTTTTATCTCTAAACTATGAACTGCTTTCCTATCTTCCTTGAGTTGTGCCTTCAACTCCTCCTCACTATTGAAATGGCGTTCCTCACGCAGTCGCTCCATGAAACTCACTGTTATCTCCTGCCCGTAGAGGTCGCCTTCATAGTCAAGGATATGCACCTCCAACGTCTGCGGATGATCGCCAAAGGTAGGACGAGTACCAATGTTCATCATACCTATATACATCTTACTTCCTCCTTCTTCCATCAGACATCTTACTGCATAGACACCTGCGGCAGGAATGAGCTTACGAGGGTCGTTAAGTTGCAGGTTGGCTGTTGGGAAGCCTAATGTGGTGCCGATATGCTCGCCCTTGACAACCTCGCCTGTGATACTATAATAATAGGTGAGACATTGGGCTGCCTCTTCGACGTTGCCTGCGGATAAGAGTCGTCGAATCAGGGATGAACTGATTTCCGACAATTGAGAATTGAAAGTTGACAATTGAGAATGACAGGCTGGCAGTTGTTTCACCTCCATCCCTATCTCTTCACCATAGCGGACGTAGTCCTCAAAGGTATCATGACGATGATGTCCGAAGCGGTTGTCATAGCCTGTCATCAGCACTTTTACACCCAACTGGTCTGCCATCAGCTGCATGAAATCGTGTGCCGAGAGGGCAGCCATCTCCTTCGTAAAGGGAAGCACCACGCAATAGTCAATACCCGTTTCTGCCAGAAGCCTCATCCGTTCGTCGAAGGTTGTCAGCAACTGGGGCTTCCAGTCCGTCTGCACTACCTCACGAGGATGCTGGTCGAAGGTAATGACCATCGAAGCCATCTGGCGTTTCTTGGCATCATCACAGATCTGACTCAACACAAAACGATGTCCCCTGTGTACTCCATCGAACATACCGATCGTGGCTACACAAGGCACGTTGTATCGTTCTTTTCCGTTTAGTATCAACGTCTTCATTGCAGGTGCAAAGGTATAAAAAATTACCCAATAAGTTGCACATTTCCAAAAAAAGCCTTACCTTTGCACTCGCAATTAACGCATCAGCCGGACTTGTAGCTCAGTTGGTTAGAGCAACAGACTCATAATCTGGAGGTCGTAGGTTCAAGCCCTACCTGGTCCACTTTCTTTAAAAATGTTAAAAGTAATACACTTATCGATAAAACTTTTGCTTTTAACAAATATATTCCCTATCTTTGCAACGTAATATCTCCCTAAAGGGAGAGGCATCGATGAATGCCTACTATAGCAGATTATAAGGTTGATAAACATTATTTGATTTAATAACTTACTAATTATGATGAACAAGAAGTATTTGATGAAAGGCTTTGCCGCATTGGCTCTTGTAGCAGGCTTCAGCAGTTGCGTCAAGGACGTAGCAAGCGTAACCCCTGCTGAGCAGGAGGCACAAGCCAAGGAGAATGCTGAGCTTCAGCTCGGCCTGAACATTCCTGACGGACAGACTTGGGATATGTCTACTCAGATTACTGCTAATGTTACCGTTAATCTGAATGCTAGTGAGACCTACACCGTAGGTATTTGTGACAAGAATCCTCTGAATTACGAGGATGCAAAGTTCTATGCCTTGAAGAGTGCTGATGGTGGTTATATGAGTACTGCTTTCACTGCTCCTGCTGGAAAGAAAGACTATTATGTAGTTGCCTATAATAGCAAATATCAAGCACTCGTTAATCGCGTAGAGGCGGAAAATGGTGTGATTAATGCTAATATCAGCTATACATCTGCAAGTAGCAGGACTATGCGTGCTGCCAATAGAGCTACCGCTCACGGCATCACTTTCCCTGACGGACCTGCAAATGAGGATTATGCTACCGCAGCGCCTGAGGGAACAGAGGATATCCAGGCAGGCGGACGCTGGGGATATTATGGTGAAAAAGGAACTTTCTATGCTGATGAGAATAGTGATAATAAAACAGTACAGATAAACGGCGCAGGAGGTGTTATCTATTTAGTAAAAAATAGCACAGCAGAACACGTAACAATTACTCCTAGCAAGTTCTATATGGCGGCTTGTAACAGCACTATTTGGGATCCAAGTCTTAGTTGGGATGATCCAAACCAAAATCGCCCTGTTCCATATTCTGAAAGAACTCGTATTTATGTCTGTCCTGGCGTGACCCTCAAATTGTTGGATACAAATGAAGGTGGTTGTAAAGGTCAGCAGAAAGGTATTGTATTCTATATTGCAGAAGGTGCTGGTTTGGAAGCTGAGAACGAATTGAGATTAAATAATCTGACTATTTTTAACAAAGGCACTATCACTGTTCCAGAGGGATCTGATCTCGTAGTAAATGAAAGTGGTCTTCTTTACAATCAGGGAACTGTAAATGTTGGTGGCAAAATTAAGGTTGCTAATGCTACATCCCACATTATTAATGAAGGAACAATAACAGCTGCTGAATTCGGTAGCGAGGGTAGCGGTACATTCTGGAACACCTCTACTGGTGATGTTACTATTACAGGCGAGACATTGGTTAACAGTAACTCCAATGGTTGGGTGAATGATGGCCAGTACACCACAAAAACTTTTGTATACAATGCTGGTAGTGTTAATGTTTACAATACCTGTATGCTTACTGTAAAAGAACTTTTCACAATGACTTTAGGTGATTCCAGCACTAGTACATTCTATAACGAAGGCTCAATTGTTTGTGAAAAAGACTTCAGTATACTGGGTCCCTCGCGCATTAACATGGCAAGCAATTCTGTAATACAAGTGGCAGGAACAGCTACTGTAGGTTGTAAGAAAGCTTTCTACGGAATCTATGGTCCTGCAACAGGTAACTATGCTGTCTTCAAGGCTGACAAAATTGTAGCTCATACAGACAATCAGGAATACACAGTAAGCTATGGTGGAAATCTAGCAGTTGTATGTAACAGTCACTTTGCTCAGAGTACAACTGGCAGACCGTTCATTGGTGGTGGTAATACAGATGGTTTTGACCCAGGTGCAGGATATTGTCAGGTTACTATCTACCAAGGTGGTAATATGCCTGATATCCCAGAGATTCCTGAAACTCCATGTAATCCTGGCTTCAAGCCTGGTGATGGTACAGATGACTTCCTTGACGAGGCAGAGCCTTATACCTTCGCTTTCGAGGACCAGATTTACAATGGTGACTACGACTTGAACGACGTTGTGCTGAAGATTACCCCACACGCTGTTAGAAACGCAAATAAAAAGATTACCGCTTTTGATAACGACCAGCTTGACGTTAAGCTTGTTGCTGCTGGTGCTACCTTCAATATCAATGCATATATTGATGATACTCCGCTGTTCGATGGTAACGAGATTCATACAGCACTTGGTGTTAACGCTGGTGTGATGGTGAACACTGGTAACGGCACTCAGGGTAAGGATCCTGTATCATGCACAATTGCCACACCAGCTTCCATCAAGTCTACTAATGCAGATGGAGAAACCGTATTAGACTTCTCAAAACTGAACGTATGGATTTGGGTAAATAAGGGAAGCGGTGCCAAGTCTGAGCAGAAGATTTACTATCTGGTTGAAAATGCTGAGAAAGACGAGAATGGCAACAATATAAAGAAGGTTGCTCCTTATTCCATCATGATTCCTTATGATTGGTCTTGGCCTACAGAGCGTACCTGCATTACCAAAGCATATAAGGGTAAGAAGAATTCAGATGACACGTATGATGCATCATACTCATTTGCTAAGTGGGCAGAGACTCCGGACGCTGAGCGTGGCACTGATGAAAATAAAAAATGCTTGAAGTGGTTCGAATATCCTAATGGCTTGACGATAAAGGACGTGACAGCAACATCTGCTGGTACAATTAAATGAGTACATCAAATACTTAAATAATTAACCTTGAAAGTGGGGCATCTATGCGACATAGGTGCTCCACTTCTTTTTGACCCAATAAACTTGATTTTTTTACGCGATAGTTATGAAAAAATATTTTTATAGGCATCGCGTAAATTTTCCATAGTATAAGAGAAAAGATTTGCTACTATTAATGGTAGCAATTTTTTCCATTAATGGTAGCAAAAAAGCCCTCGGGAGCATGACAATTATGACAAATGACACCGTCATTTGTCATAATTGTCATGTTTGGGTTATCTGAACAAAATATAACGGGTGTTTTTAGGGCTTATACACAGTTCCATCAGCTGGGTAGAGATACCAATCTGTGGCTTTCGTGCGATCGAGAACCCACTCGCCAAAGGAATGACCTGATTCCTGATAGGCACCAGAAATAATGCTGTTCTTATGCTGTCCGATGTACATTCCCTCCTCTGGATAGAGGTATTTGGCATATGGAACAGCAACAGCCCAACTGAAGTCGTTGTTATAGCTGGAGGCAGCACCATTATAATAAGGAAACAGCACTTCTGAAAGTTTATAGGGATAGGTATGTACTTCCCAGAAGTTGGAGCCAGTCTGTCCATAGCGAACGATGATGAAAGGATCGAGCTCCGCAAGGGTGAAGTTGCGAGCCTCATACTCATTGTCGAACGTGAAGGTATAGGTGACTGTCTTTGGAGACGCCTTAGCACCCGTACTACTACTTTCATTCATTGTATTGAAATAGCGACGTATGACGGAGCCATCCTCTGCCAACTTAAAGATAGCGAGATGGGCATCGTCGAAAAGGTTGATGACGAATTCGCCAGAGCGCGACTTCTGGAAATCTGTCCACTCGCCCGAGAAATACATACGGGGCTGCTCTGGGGCATTCATGAAGGTGCTTGACTCATCACGCTCCACCTTGTCTTTCACAGCATTATACTGCCTGCCCACCCAACGGATGGCGGCACCAATCTGGGTGAGATAGCCCACAGCAGCGAGTGTGACATTTACATCAACTGTCGTTTCGCTAGTCAGCTGTTTCGTCATCGTCAGCACCACATCATTATAATCCCAATCGCCTGGATTAGGATAGTCTGCCTCATAACCATAATATATCTTCTGGGGTGTAAGGCTCTTGGCTGTTCCTGTGGGCATATCATCGCTTAAAGTGATGTCGCCCCCCACTTTGCCTTGTGTCAAGGAGAGGTATTTACCGTCTTCGTCGAGTACAGCAACATAGACTGACGAGATATGGGCAGGAGCCAGATACGTCATATTCTTGCTGATAGACGACGAGGTAAATGCCTCTGCCAGAATCTCCACATTAGACTCCGTAAAGGGATTGCCAGACAGGATCAGCAACTTGTAGGCATTCGACACATTGCCCTTGATAAAGGTATTCGTGAGGCTTGTCGAAGTCCAGTCGTGCGAGGGATCAACATAATCTACTGGGAAATAGCCCTCCAGCTGGTCCTCATAGCCATAATATTGAAACTTATCTCTCACACAAGCACTCAATGCACCTGCAATCACAATCATAAGAAAAACTGTCTTTACTAAACGCTGTTTCATAATCGTAACTTCTTTTGGGCTGTAAAATTACAAAAAAGGATGGAACTACGAACCTTTTTGCAGACAAAAACACGGTTTATGCAAACGATTATTCGTCTTTTTAGATTATTTAACCTTTTAGGTGCCCCTAAATAAAATAAATAGTGTACTTTTGCAGCGTTGTAGAAAATTCGACGAGAAAAAACGACGAAACTATTATTATAATCATTAAAAATTTAAGAAAACATGAAAAAGTTATTTTTGATGGGTTTTGTAGCCCTTGCTTTCGCTAGCTGCGTAAGCGACAAGGAAGTTACTCCACAGACTCAAGAGCAGAAGTATCAGGCTGCCTTTGAGAACTTCATCGGTGGTCAGGTTAATCCTAACGTTAACTGGGGATTTGGAAATCAGCAAGTTGCTACGTTTGACGCAGAAGGCAAATTTACTGGTATGCGTGGTGTTAATACCAATGGTAACGAATGGGGTCTGTATGTAGATGTTCCCCAGCCTCTAACACAAGCTCAGAAGGATGTTGTAACAGAATGGTTCCAGAATCATGAGAATCCGCAAGGAATTGCTGTTAACTGGAGTGATTTCTTCGTTCAGCAGGTTTACAAAGGCGAATGGGGTAGTAACATGAACTACCTGTATTGTGGTAGCGAAACTGATCACACCAACAACTTTAACGCTGGTGACGCTGGTGTATATGGTAATGTTTGCTATGGCCTGAATAATCCTAACGATAACAACGACCGTATCTATGGTTCTGATAAAATTGAGTTCATGGTAAACAGCAGCACAGAGTACTTTGGTTTCCACAACTCTTTCGACTCTAACTTCTATATAAAGAACTATGTCATCATTCCTGGTGACATCATCGACTCAAGCGTTGCTGGTATGTTCTTCGTAGGCTTCGACTTCGAGGCTAATGGTCAATCTAACAACCAGAAAGTTGCTCGTGATTACTTCTTCGACAACTGGATTGTAAAGATTACTCCAGGTATGTATAAGAATCGTAAACGCGTAATGGTTGAGGACTTAATTGGCACCGATCTCTCTAAGGTTGACGTAAGTGACTGGGACTTCAACGATGCTGTATTCGATGTAGCTTTTGTTGGTGCAGATGCCGTTATCACGCTCTGGGCTGCTGGTGGTACAATGGCTCTGACAATAGGTGGACAGGAAGTTCACGAGTTGTTTGCAAAAGCTGACATTGACAATAGAGTTAAAGTCACTACAATGATTAATACCAATGCAAATGGGGGTGTTGATGGCCTGCAGCCTGTTATCTTCCGTATAAAAAATGTTGGTACAGCCAATGCAAATGATATCGTTGTAAAGGTTAATGGAATTACACTGGAGGCTAAACAGGGTGAGGCTACTCAAAAGTTTGCTGTTCCTGTTGGCACCAAGTGGATGAAGGAGCGCAAGCTAATCACTGGCAGCTATACTAAGTTCCAGGAGTATGTAAAAAACAACGATCCTAAGGATTGGTATAATACTGTTACTAACACTGGTGATTTATATTAATTCGACCCATCAAATAATAAATAACAATCTTTTTAAAGGAGTGCCTGCGTGATGTAGGCACTCTTTTTTTGCAAATAAATTTGGTATTTCGTTCGGTTTGCACTACCTTTGACCTACGGTCGAAGGTAGGCTGCACCTCAGAAATCTTCAAATAAATTTGGTATTTCGTTCGGTTTGCACTACCTTTGTCACCAATATGGTACTAAATTATATTTGGGTCGCTTTCTTCCTGCTGGCTTTCGTGATAGCAGTAGTGAAGTTGATATTCTGGGGAGATCTGGATGTCTTCCCTGCGATGATGGACTCAACGTTCTCGTCATCCAAAACGGCATTTGAGATTTCATTGGGACTGACTGGTGTGCTGGCCCTCTGGCTGGGCATCATGAAAGTCGGAGAGAAAGGCGGAGTGGTCAATTTCCTGGCGCGTATCCTGTCGCCTGTATTCTCGAAACTCTTCCCTGATATTCCTAAGGGACATCCTGTCACAGGCTCTATCTTCATGAATATCGCTGCCAATATGCTCGGACTCGACAATGCCGCTACCCCACTCGGTCTGAAGGCTATGGAACAGATGCAGGAGCTGAATCCAAAGAAGGATACTGCCTGGAATCCCATGATTATGTTCCTCGTGCTCAACACCAGTGGACTGACCCTGATACCCGTCTCTATTATGGTATATCGTGTGCAGTTAGGCTCTGCACAACCCACAGATATCTTCATGCCTATCCTGCTGGCCACGTTCTTCTCGACATTGGTGGGTATTATCGTCACTTCCATCTATCAGCGCATTAACCTGCTGAATAAGACGATGCTGCTGACGTTAGGTGGAGCCTGCGCCATAGTGGCTGGTATCATCTGGGGCTTCGCACAGATGGACAGCGTAACGATGAACAAGGTGAGCACGACTGTGGCAAACATCCTGTTGATGATTATCATTGTGAGTTTCATCGCTGCTGGCGTGAGAAAGAAAGTGAATGTGTATGATGCCTTCATAGAGGGAGCGAAAGACGGTTTTAATACCGCAATCCGCATCATCCCCTATCTGGTGGCCATCCTTGTGGGTATTGGTGTCTTCCGTGCCTCTGGAGCGATGGATATGCTGATTGGTGGTATGCGCTGGTGTGTAGAGGCTACAGGCATGAATGCCCAATGGGTGGATGCAATGCCTACCGCCCTGATGAAACCCCTCTCAGGCTCAGGTGCAAGAGGTATGATGGTGGATGCAATGACGACGTATGGTGCCGACTCCTTCGTGGGTCGCCTGTCGTGTGTTTTCCAAGGTTCCACAGACACCACGTTCTATATCCTTGCTGTGTACTTCGGCTCTGTGGGTATCGCCAAAACGCGTCATGCTGTGGCCTGCGGCCTGATTGCCGATCTGGCAGGAGTCATTGCGGCGATAGCGATATGTTATTTGTTCTTTGGGTAATATGGGAAAGTTAACAACAATCTTTAAGGATACAGCCATTTATGGTCTCTCGAGCATCATAGGGCGTTTTCTGAATTATCTGCTGGTACCGCTCTATACGGCCCAGTTCTCTGCAGCCAGCGGCGGCTACGGCATCATTACCAATATCTATGCCTATGTGGCTCTGGTACTGGTATTATTGACGTTTGGAATGGAGACGACCTATTTCCGTTTCACCAATAAGACACATACTGACTCACAGACAGTATATGGTACCACACTCATCAGCGTGGGAACGGTATCGCTGTCGTTTGCCGTACTGATACTGTTGCTGCTGAAACCTATCAGCCAACTGATGGGTTATGGCGAACATCCTGAATACGTAGGCGTAATGGCTGTCACGGTAGCTATCGACGCCTTCCTGTGCATCCCTTTCGCCCACTTGCGCCAGGAGAGAAAGGCTATTAAGTTTGCTGCCCTCAAACTGTTGAACATCGCGGCAACCATCCTGCTGAACCTCATCTATTTCTATTGGATGGACGGCAAGGACGTAGGCTATGTGTTCTATATCAATTTCGTTTGCACAGCTATACTTGCCGCTTGTCTGGTTACGGAGTATGCTGGTTTCCGCTGGAAACTCGACACAAAGCTGTTGCGCACGATGCTCAGTTACAGCTGGCCCATTCTCATATTGGGTGTGGCAGGAATCCTCAACCAGGCTGCAGACAAGATGCTCTTCCCTTATATATATAAAGGTGCAGACATGCAGTCGCAACTGGGCATCTATGGTGCCTGTTCGAAGATTGCAATGATTATGGCGATGATTACCCAGGCGTTCCGCTTTGCCTACGAACCTATCGTCTTCGCAGGAGTCAAGGACAAGGGACAGCATGAGATGTATGCGCAGGCAATGAAATTCTTCATCATCTTCACCCTGCTTGCCTTCCTGATGGTCGTGGGTTATATGGACATCCTGAAATACATTGTCAGAAACCAAGACTACTGGGTAGGACTGAAAGTCGTTCCTATCGTAATGGCTGCAGAAATCATGATGGGCATCTACTTCAACCTGTCATTCTGGTATAAGGTCATCGACAAAACCCTCTGGGGTGCTGTCTTCTCAGGTATCGGCTGTACTGTACTGCTTGTCGTCAACTTCATCTTCGTACCCAAGTACGGCTATATGGCTTGTGCATGGGGAGGTTTTGCTGGCTACGGAGTCGCTATGCTTATCAGCTATTTCGTAGGACAGAAATACTACCCTATCAACTATCCGCTAAAGGAGATTGCTGCCTATGTGATTTTTGCAGGGCTTATCACAGCAATGATGTGGTATATGAACCTTCGCGTTGATTCCACATGGATGAGACTGCTGGTCAACACGTTGCTCATTATTTCTTTCACAGCATTCATCATCTGGCGAGATATGCCTTTGAGCAAGCTTCCTGTCATTGGAAAATACTTTAAAAAATAATATCATATGAAAAGAATTCTAGTTACGCTAGTAAGCCTATTAAGTCTAGTTCATCTTGCCCACGCTGATGAGGGAATGTGGACACTCTACAACCTGCCACCTGCCATCTATGAGCAGATGAAACTGTATGGTTTTGAGTTACCAGCAGAACAGCTTTACCAAAGCGACAACGCCGTAAAGAACGCAGTTATCAACTTTGGAGGATTCTGCTCTGGTGTAGTGGTATCGCCAGACGGACTGGTCTTTACGAACCACCATTGTGGCTTCGATGCTATCCGCCAGCATTCTACAGTAGAGCATGACTACCTGCTTAACGGCTTCTATGCCAAGACATACGAAGAGGAACTGCCCAACGAGGATCTCTTCGTCAGTTTTATGATAGAACAGAAGGACGTAACAGAACAGCTCACAGCGCTGGGACTGGATAAACTATCTATCGACAAGGTTGACGAGTTCGTCGACTCTATCGAGAATGTCTGGCAGAAAGAGATTCGCCAACAGGACTCTACGCTACGTGTAGAGGTAAAGCCGTTTTATGAGGGCAACAGTTACTATATGACTACCTATCGTGACTTTAACGATGTGCGCTTGGTATTTACCGTTCCCAAGTCGATGGGTAAGTTCGGAGGTGAGACTGACAACTGGATGTGGCCTCGTCAGACTTGTGACTATTCCGTATTCCGTATCTATGCAGACCCTAAGACCAATGGTCCTGCAAAATACTCCAAAGATAATGTGCCCTATCATCCTGCTTCATGGGCAAAGGTGTCGATGGAAGGTTATAAGCCAGGTGACTTTGCGATGATTATGGGCTATCCTGGCTCTACCAGTCGTTATCTGAGCAGTTATGGTATCAAGGAACGTCGTGATGCCATCAATGCACCCCGTGTACAGGTTCGTGGGGTCAAACAGGAAATCATGCTGCGCCATATGCGTGCTGACGAAGCCGTTCGTATCAAGTATGACTCCAAATATGCTTCTTCATCCAACTATTGGAAGAACTCTATCGGTATGAACAAATGTATCGACTCTATTGGACTCATCCAACAGAAACAACAATTTGAGGAGAAGTTGCACCAATGGCAAGAAGAGACAGGTTATCTGAAAGAACAGCTCGACTTTGGCAAGATGGCAGAGCTCTATCAGAAACGCCTCGCACTGACACGCATTCGCACCCTCTTTGTAGAGACGTTCCTTGCACAAGACCAGCTCACCAGACGTGCCTGGAAGAGCAATTGGGGCATGAAGGTGCAAGGACCTGAGGACAAGCCCAAGAAACAGTATATTGAGTTTGACGACAATAGTGAGGAATGGGACGAAGCAACGGATTGTGAGATGCTTGCTGCCCTATTGAGAAACTATCGTGCACAAGTGACGGATAAAGACTATCTGCCAGCTTTCTACAAGACGATTGACGAGAAGTTCCACGGCAACTATACCGCCTATGTTAATACGCTCTATAAGAAATCGCTATTGATGAACACAGGGAAGCCCATCTATATCAACAAGAAGAGCTATAACAAGGACTTGGGCGTACAGTATGGCCTGGATCTTACAGAACTGCTTGCTACGCTTAATGCGGAACGTAAGCAGCTCTCTATCGATATTGCTGAGCAAGAGAAATATCTCTGTGCTGCCAAACTGAGAATGGAACAGGATTTGCCCAACTACTCTGACGCTAACTTCACGATGCGTATGACCTATGGTCAGATTGGTGAATATACACTGGGAGGACGTCCTTCCGGCTATTACACAACAGCACGGAGCCTTTGGGAGAAAATGCAGAAAGCTGACCAGAACTTCGAATATTTCGCTGAGCCAGTAATGCATGAGCTATTAGCTGCTAAAGATTATGGAAAATATGCCGATCAACTTACTGGTACATTGCAACTCTGCTTCCTTTCTAATAATGATATCACTGGTGGTAACTCTGGTTCACCTATCTTTAATAATAAGGGTGAACTCCTTGGGCTTGCCTTTGACGGCAACTGGGACTCTCTCTCCAGTGATATCTTCTTCGATCGTCAGTTGGCACGTACCATCAATGTCGATGTGCGTTTCATGCTCTACATGATGGACAAATGGGGGCACGCTGATCGTCTCTTGAAAGAACTGGGCATCAAATAAAGGATAACCCTGCCTTATTGCGCAATAAGGCAGGGTTATTATTTTTTCTTTCTGGGCTTTCGTATGGCCCAACCCTCTTCACTAAAATCAGGTACATCGCCTTTGAGTTTCATCGAGTTGGGATTCAGGAACTGCATCCACTCTTCTTTCTTATAGGTCTTCTTGGTTTCTCTGGGAGCTTTAGACTCTCTAGATGGCCTAGAATCTCTAGAATTTCTAGCTTCTCTAGATGCTCTAGGCTTTCTAGATCTATTGTCATTCCCTTCATCTGCATCATTGCAACGAACCTCACGTCCTTTATAACGCTGACCATTTACATATTTCATGACCTTCTGGGCATCTTCCTCTGGTACCTCGAAATAGGACTGGGTGGTTAACAAATCTATATGTCCGACCTCAATATGGCCACGTACATTCTTGTTCAAGAACTGCATCAACTCACCAGGATAGAAGCCATCTTTCTTTCCAAGATTGATAAAAAGACGACGATAACCTGCCTCTGCCTTACGGGGCTCACCACCCTTCTTGCCTTTAGCTCCTCGTTCACGTTTCTGGTCTTTCTCTCTGCCAACAACTTCTATCTCTGGTGCATCGGCATAATAAGCCAGAAACTTACCAAATTCCAAGGAAACAATCTTCTTGATGAGATCTTCTTTGTCGACATATTCGAAATAGCGGTCGATGTCCTGCATGAACGGAGCTATCTGCTCTTCATCAACATCTGCCTTGACAATCTGATCCATCACTTTATAGAGCTGTTTCTTACAAATTTCCTCTGCTGAGGGAATCTTTCCTTCCTCGAAAGCTTTACCAATCTCCTTCTCAATATTACGGATTTTGTGTTTCTCACGGCTATGCACAATACTCAAAGAGGTTCCCTTCTTACCAGCACGTCCTGTACGTCCAGAACGATGGGTATAATTCTCAATATCGTCAGGAAGTCCATAGTTAATAACATGGGTAAGATCATCAACATCCAAGCCACGTGCCGCCACATCAGTAGCCACTAAAAGCTGTACAGTATGCTGACGGAACTTCTGCATGGTAAGATCACGCTGCTGTTGTGACAAATCACCATGCAGACTCTCTGCGTTATATCCGTCACGAATCAGTTTATCAGCGACCTCCTGTGTCTCCAACTTCGTGCGACAGAATATAATGGCGAAGATGCGCGGATAGAAATCTACCAGCCGCTTTAGGGCAAGATACTTGTCCTTTGCATTCACCATATAATAAATATGGTTCACGTGTTCAGCACCTTCATTACGACTTCCTACCACAATCTCTTTATAGTCATGCAGGTAACCCTTAGCGATACGCTCAATCTCACGACTCATCGTGGCAGAGAACAACAAGGTGTTACGCTCTGTAGGTACTCCTTCCAAAATGGCATCAATACTCTCCGAGAAGCCCATGTTCAACATCTCGTCAGCCTCATCAAGTACGACATTATACACATCCTCCAGCTTGGCAACACCACGATTCATCAAATCAATCAATCGACCTGGTGTAGCAACAATCACTTGTACACCTTTACGCAACGAACGAATCTGCTGCTCGATAGACGCACCTCCATAAACAGCCTCGATATGAATTCCATCCATATATTTGGAGAAGTCACGCAGATCATCTGCTATCTGCAAACACAACTCACGGGTAGGACTCAGTATTAAAGCCTGAGTCTCCTTTTTAGACGAATCAATACGTTGTAATACGGGAATACCAAATGCTGCCGTCTTGCCCGTGCCCGTTTGGGCAAGCGCAATAACATCATTCTGATTACCAAGTAAATACGGGATTACTTCTTCTTGTACAGGCATTGGTTGTACGAAACCCAATTCCTCAATAGCGTGGCGAATCTCTTCGCAGACGCCTAACTCTTCAAATGTCTTCAAACCTATTTAATTACTAATTCAGGTGCAAAGGTACAAAGTTTTTTCCATTCCCCACCCCAAATACCACCTAATAAAATAAAAAAAGTTTCATCATTTACATTTTTTTAGATTATTATGATGATTGTTTTCTGGAAATTTTGTATCTTTGCCAACGATTTCGGTTTTCCAAAACGGAAAACTTTTTGGAATCAAAAAATAAAAAAGTTGTCCAAAACAGAAAACTTTCTTGACGATATAATAATTAAAAACTTGATAAAATAGAATACAATGGAGATTAAAAATTTTACCATTACGAAACGCGACGGTTCGAAAGACCAGTTTTCATTAGACAAGATTATGAATGCTATTTTAAAGGCATTCGAAAGTGTTGATCAACCTACTGACCTTGGTGCTATCTCAAAGATTCTCAGTCGTTTAGACATTCACAACGACATTACCGTTGAGGACATCCAAAACCAAGTAGAAGAGGCTTTGATGAGCGAGGGTTACTACAAAGTTGCCAAGTCTTTTATGCTATATCGTCAGGCTCATTCTGAGGATCGTGAAACACTTGCTAAGTTACAATTCTTGTCAGAATACTGTGAGTCGGTGAATGCTGCGACTGGTTCAAAATATGATGCCAATGCAAATGTAGAACACAAAAACATTGCTACTTTGATTGGCGAGTTGCCAAAATCCAACTTCATCCGCTTGAATCGTCGTCTATTGACTGACCGCATCAAAAAGATGTATGGTAAACAACTTGCAGACGAGTATATTGATAAACTGACTCATCACTTTATTTATAAGAATGACGAGACGAGTCTTGCCAACTATTGCGCCTCTATCACCATGTATCCTTGGCTGATTGGCGGTACTGTCTCCATTGGCGGCAACTCTACGGCTCCTACCAACTTGAAGAGTTTCTGTGGCGGTTTCGTTAATATGGTATTCATGGTATCCAGCATGTTAAGCGGTGCTTGTGCCACTCCAGAGTTCTTGATGTATATGAATTATTTCCTCGGCAAGGAGTATGGACAGGACTACTATCAGCATCCTGACCAGCAAGCCGACTTGAGTCTGAAGAAGCGTACGATTGACAAGATCATCACAGACTGTTTCGAGCAGATTGTATATACGCTGAACCAGCCAACTGGTGCACGTAACTATCAGGCTGTTTTCTGGAATGTCGCCTATTATGACAAATATTATTTCGAGAGTATCTTTGGAGAGTTCTATTTCCCTGATGGTTCTAAGCCAGACTGGAACAGCCTGTCGTGGTTGCAGAAACGCTTCATGAAATGGTTCAATCACGAACGCACCAAGACTCTGTTGACCTTCCCTGTAGAGACAATGGCACTGTTGACAGACAAGAACGGTGAGTGCCTGGATAAGGAATGGGGTGATTTCACCGCAGAGATGTATGCAGAAGGACATTCCTTCTTCACCTATATGAGTGACAACGCAGACTCTTTGAGCTCCTGCTGTCGTCTTCGCAATGAGATTACGGATAATGGTTTCAGTTACACATTAGGTGCTGGTGGTGTATCAACAGGTTCCAAGAGTGTGCTGACCATCAACCTGAACCGCTGCATACAATATGCCGTTAATCACAAGATTGACTATCTAGAGTATTTAGGTGGTGTTATTGATCTTTGCCACAAAGTTCAGATGGCTTACAACGAGAATCTGAAAGAGTTACAGGAGCATGGTATGCTGCCCCTCTTCGATGCTGGCTATATCAACATTGGACGCCAGTATCTGACTATTGGTATCAACGGACTGGTAGAAGCTGCCGAATTCATGGGACTGAAGATTACGCCAAACGATGATTATCTGCACTTTGTTCAGGGTATTCTCGGATTGATTGAGAAATACAACAAACAATATCGCACAAAGGATGTCATGTTCAACTGCGAGATGATTCCTGCAGAGAATGTGGGTGTAAAACACGCTAAATGGGATCGTGAGGATGGCTATTTCGTTCCGCGAGACTGCTACAACTCATACTTCTACGTTGTTGAGGACGACTCACTCAGCGTTATCGACAAGTTTAAGCTACATGGTGCTCCCTATATTGAGCACCTCACAGGTGGTTCTGCCCTCCACATGAACTTAGAGGAGCATCTGAGCAAACAGCAGTATGCACATCTATTGAAAGTCGCTGCCCAGGAGGGTTGTAACTACTTTACGTTCAATATTCCTAACACGGTATGTAATGACTGTGGACATATCGACAAGCGTTACCTGAAGGAGTGTCCTCACTGTCATTCGAAGAATGTAGATTATATGACTCGTATCATTGGTTATCTGAAACGTGTCAGCAACTTCTCACAGCCGCGTCAGGAAGAGGCTGCTCGTCGCTTCTATGCTCATGCTAAGAGCGAAGTATAATAGCTAATAGCAATGCTCAAATACGTCAACACTGGCATCGTATTCCAAGAGATACCCGATGAAGTGACACTGGCAATTAATATTTCTAATTGCCCGTGTCGCTGTCCGGGCTGTCATAGCCATTACCTCTGGGAGGATATCGGACTACCCTTGGATACCGATGCCATTGATGACTTTGTGAAGAAATACGGTGACGACATCACATGTATTGCCTTCATGGGTGGCGATGCTGATCCCAAAGGGGTTAATCAACTGGCACTGTATATCCACGAGACATATCCGCAATTCAAGGTTGCATGGTATAGTGGACGCATCCGTATCACATCCTCCATCTGTAAGACAGACTTCGATTATATCAAGATTGGGCCATTTATCAAACATCTTGGACCATTGAAACAACCCACCACCAACCAACGCCTCTATCGGCTGATGGAAAATGGTGAATTTGAGGATATCACTTCACGTTTCTGGAAGAAATAGACCTGTTATGAAGATTTGTATCTTTTGTTCCGCTAATCAAGAAATAGATCCTGACTTCTTTGAACTCACAGAGGAATTGGGGCGATGGGCTGCAAAGAATAATCATTCCATCGTATATGGAGGGGTGAATCAGGGATTGATGGAATGTGTGGCAAAAGCGGCTCATGAGGCTGGCGGACGGACTATTGGAGTCATTCCGAGAATCGTAGAGAAGTCTGGACGTATCAGTGACTATGTAGATGTAGAAATCCTTTGTGACAATCTTAATGACCGCAAACAACTAATGGAAGACAAGGCAGATGTCTTTATTGCCCTGCCTGGCGGTATTGGAACCCTTGATGAGATTTTCACTATTGCGGCCTCTGCCACCATCGGTTACCACGACAAGAAAGTCATCCTTTTTAATATGAAAGGCTTTTGGGATTCTCTTATCACCCTTTTGGATGACTTACAAAACAAAGGATTCACCAGAAAGAATTGGCATACTTACATTCAAGTTGCTAATTCTTTAGAGGAGCTTCAAAAGTTACTTTCCTGAGACAATCTTCTTAATTTCGTTGAGTTTATTAAGTGCCTCAACAGGTGTAAGATTGTTAATGTCCAATCCTAATATCTCATCACGAATCTGACAGAGAACAGGGTCGTCCAGCTGAAAAAATGAGAGTTGCATACCTTCACGACTGTGAGCAATTTCTGCCGTAGGCTTGCCTACTGTACCGACTTGTGCATTATCTGCTTCTAATTGTTGAAGGATGACATTTGCCCGTTTGACGATAGATTTCGGCATACCGGCAATGTCTGCTACGTGAATACCAAAAGAATGTTCAGAACCACCTTTCTCTAACTTACGCAGGAAAATGACTTTACCATCAACCTCCTTCACGCTGACATTATAGTTGCGAATGCGACTGAAATTTTTCTCCATCTCGTTCAACTCGTGGTAATGTGTAGCGAAAAGCGTACGAGCCTGAGCCTTTGGGTGCTCATGCAGATATTCTACAATAGCCCAAGCAATGGAGATTCCGTCATAGGTTGAAGTACCTCGTCCTAACTCATCGAAGAGTACTAAGGAGCGGGGGGTGACATTATTCAGGATATTAGCCGCCTCTGTCATCTCCACCATAAAGGTAGACTCGCCGAGAGAAATATTATCAGAGGCTCCCACACGAGTAAAAATCTTATCGACTAAGCCAATCTTAGCACTCTCTGCCGGCACAAAACTTCCTATCTGGGCCAAAAGCACTATCAAGGCTGTCTGGCGCAATAATGCTGATTTACCAGCCATATTGGGACCAGTAATAATGATAATCTGTTGATGCTCATTATCCAACAATACATCATTAGGCACATATCGCTCATCTATCGGCAATTGTGTCTCTATGACAGGATGACGCCCTTGTTTGATATCAATGATATTACTTTCATCTATTTGAGGACGAATATAATGATTCTCCTCCGCCGTCTTTGCTGCTGACAATAAACAATCGAGATGGGCAATGACGTTAGCATTTGCCTGTATCTGTGGTATAAACTCCTGCAAGGCTAGCACCAAATCATTGAAAAGACGCTGTTCCAAAGAGAGAATCTTGTCTTCTGCTCCCAATATCTTCTCTTCATATTCCTTCAGTTCAGGAGTAATATAGCGCTCTGCTTGAGCCAAAGTCTGCTTGCGTATCCACTCCTGAGGTACTTTTTCCTTATACGTGTTACGCACCTCGAGATAATAGCCAAACACATTGTTATAACCTATCCTCAAGGAAGATATACCTGTTGCCTGTGTTTCACGTTCCTGTATCTGCATCAGGTAGTCCTTACCTGAATAGGCTATATGACGTAACTCATCAAGTTCATCATTCACTCCATCACGGATGACACCACCCTTTGCTACCAATTGAGGAGGATCATTAGTAATTTCACGTTCGATACGGTCACGAACAGACTCACAGAGACACAATCGCTCCCCTACTCTTTTCAGAGAATCGTTCTTGGCATAAAGACACGCAGTCTTGATCGGTTGAATTGCTTGTAACGCTGTCTTTAACTGTACTACCTCTCGAGGAGTTACACGACCTACGGCTACTTTAGAGATGATACGCTCCAAATCACCAATACGATGTAACTGATCATCAACACACTGACGGAACTCTGGTTCACGGAAGAAATAGTCAACAATATCCAAACGATCGTTGATAGGTTTTACGTCCTTCAAAGGAAATACCAACCAGCGGCGCAATAATCTTCCTCCCATAGGCGACACCGTATGATCGATGACATCTAACAAAGACTTACCGCCTTCCTGCATGGTGCCCACCAATTCCAACGAACGTACTGTAAATTTATCGAGTCGGACATAACGCTCCTCCTCTATTCGGGCAAGAGAGGTGATATGGGCTATCTGGGTATGTAACGTCTGATCAAGGTATTGTAAGATAGCACCAGAGGCAATAAGACCGCTTTTTAGATGCTCAACACCAAAACCTTTCATGGACTTCACCTGGAAGTGTTTCAATAGCTTCTGATTCGCTGTCTGTTCTGTAAACACCCAATCGTCCAATTCAAAAGTACAATAGCGTGTACCAAAGTATTTCTCAAAGTCATGCTTACGGGCACGGTCGTAGAGAACCTCTTTAGGTTGGAAACTGCCCATTAGTTTCTCCACATAATCATAAGTCCCTTCACCTGTTAAGAACTCTCCTGTTGAGATATCCAGAAAAGAAACACCACAAGAACCTTTACCAAAATGGACAGCAGCAAGAAAATTATTCTCTTTGTAGTTGAGTACATTATCTTGCATTGCCACACCTGGGGTTACCAGTTCTGTAATACCACGCTTAACAAGTTTCTTGGTGAGTTTTGGGTCTTCCAACTGATCACAGATAGCAACCCGTTTTCCTGCACGGATGAGTTTTGGCAAATAGGTGTCAAGAGCATGATGCGGAAATCCTGCCATTTCATCTCCTCTCACACCAGCTCCATTATTGCGGCGTGTCAGGGTGATACCTAATATCTGAGCAGCCGTAATGGCATCCTCACAATAAGTTTCATAGAAATCACCACAACGGAACAACAACACCGCCTCAGGGTGTTTCGCCTTGAGGTCGAAGAATTGCTTCATCATAGGAGTCAGTTCCTTCTTTGCCATTTTTATATTATCCGTTTATGAGATGCAAAGATAACTAATTTTTGGAGAATTGGCAAAATAAATTTGCATTTTCGCTCACTTAATCGTATCTTTGCAGACAATTATAAAATTCATATCAATATGGAATACAACTTTAGAGACATTGAACAGAAATGGCAGAAGCGATGGGTAGAAATGAAAACCTATCGTGTTACAGAGGATCCGACGAAGAAGAAATTCTACGTATTGAATATGTTCCCCTACCCCTCTGGTGCAGGTTTGCATGTGGGTCATCCGCTCGGCTATATCGCCAGTGATATCTATGCCCGCTACAAACGTCAGCAGGGTTTTAACGTGTTGAACCCGATGGGTTACGACGCATACGGACTGCCCGCAGAACAATATGCCATCCAGACAGGTCAACATCCAGAAAAAACAACCTTTGAGAATATTGATCGCTATCGTTCACAATTGGATAAGATTGGGTTCTCATTCGATTGGGAACGTGAGGTACGAACCTGTGATCCCATCTACTATAAATGGACTCAATGGGCCTTCCAACGGATGTTCAAGTCATATTATAGTCTCTCCTCACAGAAAGCACAACCTACCATTAAACTGATTGAGCACTTCGAACTGATGGGTACTGAAGGCTGTGGGGCTCTTGGCACAGAAGAACTGCACTTTACAGCCTCCGATTGGGCTAATTTCTCTGAGAAGAAGAAGCAGGAAGTGCTGATGAACTATCGTATTGCCTATCTGGCTGATACGATGGTGAACTGGTGTCCGAAGTTGGGTACGGTGCTTGCCAATGATGAGGTCGTAGATGGTGTCTCCGTTCGTGGCGGTTATCCTGTGGTGCAGAAAAAGATGCGCCAATGGTGTCTGCGTGTATCTGCTTACGCTCAGAGACTGCTTGATGGACTGGAGGAGATTGATTGGACAGACTCTCTGAAAGAGACCCAGCGCAACTGGATTGGACGCTCTGAGGGTACTGAGGTGGAGTTCAACGTCGCTGATTCAGACAAGCACTTTACGATCTTTACCACTCGTGCCGATACGATGTTTGGTGTGACGTTTATGGTGCTGGCACCTGAAAGTGACCTCGTAGCTGAGCTCACGACGCCTGAGCAGAAGGCTGAGGTAGAAAAATATCTCGACTACGTAAAGAAACGTACAGAGCGTGATCGTCAGATGGATCATAAAGTAACTGGCGTATTCTCAGGCAGTTACGCCATTAATCCGTTTACAGACGAAAAGATTCCCATCTGGATTGCAGAATATGTTTTGGCTGGCTATGGTACTGGTGCCATTATGGCTGTACCAGCTCACGACTCTCGTGACTATGCCTTCGCTAAGCACTTCAATTTGCCGATTATTCCATTGATTGAGGGTGCCGATGTCTCTGAGGAGAGCTACGACGCTAAGGAAGGTATCATGTGCAACTCTGCCTCTAAGAAGTTCAGCCTCAACGGACTGACTGTGAAGGAGGCTATTGCTGCCACGAAGAAATTCGTTACTGAGCAAGGATTGGGTAGGGTAAAGGTGAACTATCGTCTGCGTGACGCTATCTTCTCTCGCCAGCGCTATTGGGGAGAGCCGTTCCCTGTTTACTATAAGGACGATATGCCCTATATGATTCCAAAGGAGTGCCTGCCTCTGGAACTGCCAGAGATTGATGAGTACAAGCCCACTGAGACTGGCGAACCTCCATTGGGACGTGCTAAGATTTGGGCTTGGGATACCAAGACTGACAAGGTGGTCTCGAAAGATCTCATTGACAACAAATCTGTCTTCCCCTTGGAACTGAACACGATGCCTGGCTTTGCAGGAAGTTCAGCTTACTATCTGCGCTATATGGACCCCAAGAATGAGCAGGCCCTTGTCAGTCGTGATGCTGATGAATATTGGCGCAATGTGGACCTCTATGTTGGTGGTACTGAGCACGCTACTGGTCACTTGATCTATTCTCGTTTCTGGAACAAGTTCCTCTACGACTCTGGCTATTCCTGCGAGGACGAGCCCTTCAAGAAGCTCGTCAACCAGGGTATGATTCAAGGTCGCAGTAACTTTGTCTATCGTATCGAGGATGAGGGTGCAGACAAAGGCAAGTTCGTAAGCTTTGGCTTGAAGGACAAATACACCACCACACCTATCCATGTGGATGTCAACATTGTTTCTGCTGACGTTCTGGACATTGAGGCTTTCAAGGCTTGGCGCCCTGAATACAACAATGCTGAATTCATCCTTGAAAATGGCAAATACGTTTGCGGATGGGCCATCGAAAAGATGTCAAAGTCGATGTTCAATGTGGTCAATCCGGATATGATTGTCGAGAAGTATGGTGCTGATACTCTGCGTCTCTACGAGATGTTCCTAGGTCCTGTGGAGCAGTCAAAGCCTTGGGATACGAATGGTATTGATGGTTGTCACCGCTTCCTGAAGAAGTTCTGGGCATTGTTCTATGGCAACACCCGTGAGAATCCTGATGGTAAGCTTCTGGTTGATGACAGCGAGCCTACGAAGAACGCGTTGAAGAGTGTTCATAAGCTCATCAAGAAGGTATCGCAAGACATTGAGGTGTTCTCGTACAATACCTCTATTTCGGCCTTTATGATCTGTGTCAACGAGCTGGCTCAGCAGAAGTGCAAGAGCAAGGAAGCGCTGAAGACATTGGTCATCCTGATAGCTCCATTTGCACCACATATCGCAGAAGAATTGTGGGAAGCTCTGGGCGAGCAGGGTAGTGTCTGCGACTCTAAGTGGCCTGCCTGGAACGAGGAATACCTCGTGGAGAATAGTGTCAAGCTGGGTGTTGCCTTCAACGGCAAGACTCGTTTTGATATGGAGTTTGCTGCCGATGCTGACAACGACACCATTCAGAAGACTGTTCTCGCTGACGAACGCTCTGCCAAGTATATCGAAGGAGAAATCATGAAGGTGATTATCGTTCCCAAGCGTATGGTGAATGTCGTATTCAAGAAGTAAGCAATGAATATTCAGCATAGAATCATCTTGAACGAAGCCAGAGACTATTTCTTTATAGCCTTTGGCCTCTTTCTGTACACCATCGCCTTCACGGTGTTTCTGATGCCCTATCAGATAGTGGCAGGAGGCGTTACGGGTCTGTCAGCTATCATCTACTACGCCACAGGTTTCCATTTGGAGAACACATATATCATCATCAATGGTGCGCTATTGATAGTAGCCCTGAAGATACTGGGATGGAAATTCCTAATGAAGACTATCTTTGCTATCTTAACGCTCTACACGATGCTGAAATTCGCACAGGATATCATTCCTAAGCAACCCAACGGATTACCCATCAAACTGATGGGAGAAGGGCAGGATTTTATGTCGATGATTATTGGTAGTGTGATTACTGGCTTTGCACTGGCCACCGTCTTCATGAATAACGGTTCTACGGGTGGTACGGATATCATTGCTGCCTCTGTAAACAAGTTTCATCCCAATGTATCATTAGGCAACGTGTTGATTGCTGTCGACTTCTGTATCATTGGTTCATGTATGTTCTTCCCACAATTTGGCAGCTATATTGAACGAGCCCATAAGGTGATGTTTGGTTTCTGCGTGATGGGGATGGAGAACTATGCACTCGACTACGTAATGAATGCTCGTCGTCAGTCTGTCCAATTCTTCATTTTCTCGAAAAAATGGCAGGAGATAGCCAATGCTATTGGTACCCAAATGGGACATGGTGTCACTATTCTTGACGGACACGGTTGGTATACTGGTAAACAAAGTAAGGTTCTTTGTATTCTTGCGAAAAAGAATGAAAGTGTCAATATTTTCCGACTCATCAAAATGATTGATCCTCAAGCCTTTGTCAGTCAGTCAAGCGTCATTGGTGTCTATGGTGAAGGCTTTGATGAGATGAGGGTAAAAATTAAGGAAGATAAGAAAGTAAAAGATATTAAAGAGAATTAGAAGAAGATAGAAGCATGAAAATTATTTTTGCCACCAACAACCAACATAAACTTGACGAAATCAAAAATATATTGGGCGATGGATTTGAAGTAGTCTCTCTTAAAGAGATTGGTTGTTCAGAGGACATTCCAGAAACAGGAAAGACTTTAGAAGAAAATGCACTTCAAAAAGCACAATACGTTTATGACCATTATCATGTAAGTTGCTTTGCTGATGATACAGGATTAGAAGTAGATGCCCTAGGAGGTGCACCTGGCGTTTATAGTGCCCGTTATGCTGGTGGTGAAGGACATGACTCTGAGGCAAATATGGCAAAATTGCTTCATGAATTAAAAAATTATAGCAACCGTAAGGCACGATTTCGTACAGTTATTGCGTTAATAATGAAAAAGGATATATGTCCTTGTGGTTGTACTTCCATCAAGGAAATCCATCAGTTTGAAGGTATCGTCAATGGTGAGATTATCCATGAGAAAAGGGGAGGGGAGGGCTTCGGCTATGATCCTATCTTTCAACCAGAAGGCTACGACAAGACATTCGCTGAGTTAGGTACAAACATCAAGAATACTATCAGTCATCGGGCTCGAGCCACACAGAAACTTGCTGAGTATCTCAAAACATTATAATAATATATGAAGAAAACGATTATCACTTTGCTATTAGCTATTTGTTGGCTGACTGCCTTCTCTCAAATAGGCTCATGGAAAGCCTATATGGCTTATTATGAGGTTCAGCAGATACAAAAGGGTGGTGATGATCTCTTTGTGATGGCAAGTAATAGTCTCTATCAATACAACCTCAGCGATCAAAGTATCTACACATACGATAAGACAAATGGTATGAGTGATACTTATATTACCCATATCAAATGGTGCCCTTCTGCCAAACGATTAATTGCAGTTTATAAAAACTCTAATATTGACCTTGTAGAACCTGACGGCAATGTTATCAATATCAGTGACCTCTATACAAAAGTAATCACTGGTGACAAGACTGTCAGCAGCGTCCGCATTGATGGAGTCTATGCTTACTTAATCTGTGGTTTCGGTATAGTCAAGGTCAATATGGAACGAGCAGAAATTGCAGATAGTTATACGCCAAACAACCCAGACTATCCTACTAATCTTCCAGAGGAAGACAACAGCGATTATGACAAATATATCGAAACAGTTAAGACACTGAATCCTGGTGGGCCGAAGTACAATTATTTTGGATTCATGAAATATCTGAATAACAGGTTGTATTCTTCTAATGGTGATTACAACCACTCTTGTCCTATCCAAATTTTAAAGGATGATAATTGGACTATCTACCAAGAAGAAGGCATTAGTGAATCTACTGGTGTTTCTTATCAAGGCTCTTTTTGTTTTGATGTTGATCCTTCCAATGAAAATCATATCTTTGCAGGATCAAGAAATGGATTATATGAATATTTAGATGGTAAATTCGTCCATTTTTATAATTCAAATAATAGTCCTATTGAACCCTTTGATGGAAGTAACTTAGATTATGAATTAGTAACTGGCGTAAAGTATGACAACAACGGAAACCTTTGGATTCTTAATAGTTCAGCCCCTACAACTTCCATGGTAAAGTATAATAATGGAACTTTTAAAAAATATAACCATTCTGAGTTAATGAAACTTAATGTTGGTAATATAAAAAATAGAAGTAATGCTGAAATGAAAAATATAATAATTGATAGTTATGGAAAGATGTGGTTTGTCAATAATAACCATTATCTTCCTGCATTCTATCAATATGATATAGACAATGATTATATCACTGCCTATGAGACTATCATCAATCAGGATGGTATCAAATTATCAAATTATTATGGTCTCAGATGTGTTACTGAAGACTTAAATCAAAATATATGGATTGGCACTGATAAAGGATTATTTGTTTTTGAAAGAAATGAAATCAACAATGGAGGCTCAATACTTACTCAAATAAAAGTTCCACGAAATGATGGTACAGACTATGCTGATTATCTGCTAGCTAATACTGATATTTCTTGTATTGCCATAGATGGTGGTAATAGAAAATGGATAGGTACAAATGGTCTTGGTGTATATCTGATAAGTGCTGATAATATGGAACAGGTTCACCATTTCACATCAGATAACTCTTCTCTGCTTTCTAATACCGTTCTGTCTATTGCCATTAATAAATCTACAGGTGAAGTTTTCTTTGGAACTGAAGACGGACTTTGCTCATATATGAGTGATGCAACTGAGCCTGCAACAGAAATGACAGACGATACTGTATATGCTTATCCAAACCCTGTGGACTTTAAAAATTATAATGGATTTATCACTATTACTGGTCTAACCTACAATGCTGATGTAAAAATACTATCATCATCTGGATCTCTAATTCGGGAGGGACGCAGTACTGGTGGTACATTTTTATGGGATGGACGTGATAAGAATGGAAAACGTGTGGCTTCAGGAGTGTATATGGTAGCAACAGCTACCAGTGATGGCCAAAAAGGAACTGTTTGTAAGATAGCTATTGTAAAATAACTATATTGTATGAAGGGAAAAATAACATTCAATAGTTATTGGGGTATTTTCACTATTTTAATATTAACTCCTTTTCTTCTTGATGCTATCTTACCTATTCTTCCTACACACGATGATTGGGTAGGAACTACAACACCTGATTTTAATCCTTTTTTCATTAAGGAAAGATTTCTGTTTTACGGCTATCATTGGAGACCTTTTGATACTATTGTCGGATACATCGTCGGATTGAATCCACAACAATTATTTCCTACGTTTAATCATTATTTAATAGTTATTGGACATACTATTTGTGCATGTTGTATATTTAAACTATTAGACACACTTGGATTCAACTATTTCTCAAAAAACATTACAACCGTATTCTTCTTTATAACTCCAGCCACTATGGCAACCGTAACTGCCGTAGATAGTATGAATCAGACTTATGCACTTGTTTGCGGCATCATTTCATTTCTAATTTATCTAAAACTGGAAAAAGGAAAATACGTCGCCTGGATTAGCATGATATTCATTGCTACATGGTGGAAAGAAAATGGATTGATGTGGGCTTTAATATGTCCTATATTAGCTTATGGATTCGATTTTTTTAATCAACAGAAACTAAAAAAAGATATTATAATAGGATTAGGAATAATGGTGGTCTACGCACTCGCCATTTTCTTGCTTCCAAAAGATATCATTATCCATCCTGATTACGAACCAGGAGTACTGAAAGTAATTAAAAACTTTACCAAGTTCTTGTTTACCACTTTTATTACTACTGATTACATCTATTTACTTCATCGACCAAGTCGCAATATTCTTGCAGCACTTTTTACATTCACATTAGCATTACCTTTCCTTTATTATATCTTTATAAGGAATATCAAAATATTTTGTAATAAGAAGATGTTGTGCACAATTCTATGTATGCTTATTGCCGTAGCACCACATATTGGTACAATATTCAGTATGATGCATACCTACGCAGGATTAGCTATGCTTTCTGTCATGATTGCCTATTCCATTGATACCTATAAAGAGCATATCAAACCTATTGGGTTTTCATTCATATTGTTTTGTCTTTCTGCCATCATCATTGATATTCATCTTATCAATGCTTCTGTAGAATCAGGATTAATAGGTAAACAAATGGCTCAGGAAGCTATCAAGAAGACAGGAAAACCTGTAAAATCAGTTTATATCATTATCATAGAAGATGATTATCCTAAACTATCTTCTTTTTGTGTTATTCCAAATGAAGCATTTGGATGGGGTTTGGCGTCGCAATACGAGACCAACTATCAATGGCCTAAAGAAATACAAGATACAACTATAGAACGTTCTAATAATTGTATTCAACAAGCTAATTTTATTGGTAAGAAAAAGCTTGAACAGCATCTATTTGACTGTGTATGGATTGTCAATCATGATCAGGTTAGAGTTTTAAAATAATATGAAATTTTTAAATTACTTCACTGACAAGACATTCATAAAATTTGTTATGGTGGGAATGGTGAATACATTAGTAGGTACCACTATTATGTTTGTTTTTTATAATGTATTCCATTTAAGTTATTGGGTATCTTCTGCATCCAATTACTTTTTTGGAAGTCTTGTAAGTTATCTGCTTAATAAGAACTTTACTTTTCGCTTCAAAGAAAAAGGATATTATTCTCTATTACGCTTTATCATTAATATCTTAATTTGTTATTTCCTAGCATACGGTATAGCAAAACCTATCATACACTGGATGCTTAACAGTTATAGTATTATCATACAAGAAAACATATCTATGGCATTAGGTATGTGTCTCTTTGTCGTGTTCAACTATTTAGGCCAGCGATTCTTTGCCTTTAATAAATAAACTATTGCAATCCAAAGCATAGTCTTATAAACTTAATATGACAGCATTCGACTAATTTGGATATTAAGACTGGTATAAATATGCCAGACAACAGATTTAACACATAAAACAAAAAGAAGAGTTGTTCATTATAGAAATAATGCTTCCATAATATCAATTCTACAAACGTTTGAAAAGGTAAGGACATAAGGTAAATCTGAAAGATATATTCCCTGAAACTTGAAAATAAGTTAGGAAAATACCTAGCTATCTTCAAACATAGTGAACACATCAGAACAATACCTAATATAGAATTAAGAATAACTATTGAATAGTAATAACATGTAGCATATAGTATAGTAAGCAATAATAATACAACTATATGATTGATATACTTGTACAATTCAAATCTGAAGAAAAAGATGCCAAAAAAGAAATATATCAGATAATGCTGTAATTCCAATATATAAAAAACGTTCCAGGGACTATCAAGGTCCGTATCAATAAAATATATTCCACAACAAAACAATAAGAATGAAATCATCCTATATTTATTCTTACATAAGTAACAGAATAATGGGTACATCAGCATCAAAAACATCAGTACTGACAGAAACCATAATGACTGTGATGAGTGACCTCTATAATAGACGAATGACTCAAAGAAATTAGTCCAAGACAGTTCAATAGGTGTCTTTGTAAACTGATTAAAAATACATTTAATTAGGTAATAGACAACAACAAAGAAAACAAAAGGTATCATGATACGTTGGAACTTATCCTTGTATAATGCCTTTGTGTCTATTTGTTTCTTGATTCTGCTAATATACAATAGTCCACCAGATATGAAGATAAATAAGGGCATTCGTATAGGATGGAACGGAAGAGACAAAGCTCGACAGAATAAATGATTCTCGCCTGTAGCCATATCTACCAATTGAATATGAACTATTACAACCAGTAGTATATTAAGACCCCTCAAAACTGCCAACCACTCTATACGCTGCTTCATATTTTAGCTCAATTCCAGCATTCTCTCGATAGGTTTAACAGCATCTTTAGCAATGTCTGCATCAACTTCAACAGTTGGCCATTCGTATTTGAGGGTATTGTATATCTTTAATAACGAATTCATCTTCATATAGTCACACTCATTACAATGACAACCAATTGAACCTTCTGAAACCTCTGGCGGAACAGGGTAGAACTTGGTATCTGGACATTGACGTTGCATTTCATGCAAAATTCCGGCCTCTGTAGCCACGATAAACTTTTCGGTGGGATGTTCTACCGCATACTTCAAAAGAACGGCTGTAGAGCCCACTATATCGGCTGTAGCAAGTACTGGGCCTTTACACTCCGGATGGGCAAGAACTAAAGCTTTCGGATGTTCTTCTTTTAATTTAAGAATTTCAGGTACTGAAAAACGCTCATGAACATGACATCCGCCATTCCATAATAACATTTTCCTACCTGTTATTTCATTGATATAGGATCCTAAATTATAATCTGGGCCAAAGATGATTTTTGCGTCCTTAGGAAAGGTATCTACTATTTTCTTTGCATTACCACTGGTTACGACCACATCTGTCAATGCCTTCACAGCAGCAGTGGTATTTACATAACTGATAACCTGATAACCTGGATGATCTTCCTTGTATTTCTTCAAATCCTCAGCCTTACAACTGTCAGCCAAAGAACAACCGGCATTCAGATCAGGACATAATACCAGTTTGTCTGGAGAAAGTATCTTACAGGTTTCAGCCATAAAATGGACACCACACATCACAATAATCTTAGCATCTGTCTCTGCAGCCTTACGGGCAAGAGCCAAAGAGTCACCAATAAAGTCGGCTATCTCTTGTATTTCACCTTTTGTATAGTAATGAGCGAGAATGACAGCATTCTTCTCTTCTGCTAATTGACGAATTTCTTTTTTCAGGTCTATTCCTTCTGCCACAGGCTCGTCAATAAATCCTTGTTTAACCCACTCAGTTTTCAACATAGCATTATTATTAATTTTCTTTTTATTTTTTTCTTTTAAAAAGGAATGAATTGTATGATATGGCGTTGATAAGTGTAAAACTTTCTTTTGATTTTCTTGCCAGTTCTATTATCCACTTATAATCTTCAGTCATTCACACTTCTTGTTGATATTTACTTATTGATTATTAGTCATATAAGTAGTTTATCCACACATTCCAATTTTGGTGCAAATATAATAAGTTTATATCTTTTTTCATAGAAAATTAGTGGAAAAGTTGCTCAGAATGTGTCGATTTATGCATTTCATTCACAGAAAGGGTAGGGGATTATTTGATATCATGTCATAATTAAAAAAATATAAACTTGGTTTTCCACAGGTTTATCCACAATAATTTTGTTGGTTTATGTGAATTTTGTACTTTTGCATCTGAAATGCGAAAAGTAAGGACTATAGAGATGAAAAGGCTTTCTGTGGAAGAATTCCACAAAGCTGAGAAATTGCCACTTATTGTAGTATTGGATGATGTTCGTTCAATGTATAATATAGGTAGTGTTTTTCGCACATGTGACACTTTTAGAGTAGAAGCAGTATATCTTTGTGGTATATGTCAAACTCCTCCATCTATTGAAATTCATAAGACAGCCCTTGGTGCAGAAGAAAGTGTAAGTTGGCGTTACTTTAATACAGCATTAGAAGCTGTTGAAGAACTAAAAAAAGCGGATTATACGGTTCTTTCTGTCGAACAGGTAGAACATAGTACTAAACTACAGAAATTTGTACCTCAAAAAGGTCAGAAATATGCTGTAGTAATGGGCAACGAAGTGAAAGGAGTTCACCAGGAAGTTGTAGATGCTTCAGATGGTTGTCTTGAGATTCCTCAGTTAGGAACTAAACATTCAATGAATGTAAGTGTCACAACTGGAATTATTATTTATAAATTTGCTGAAACATTAATACTATAAAATAGTCCGACTAATGCAAACTATTAGTCCGACGCTTACGGACTCATAGTCCGCAGGGTGCGAACTTACAGTCCGTAAGGAGCGTACTATATCATGATTTAGTGTGCCTCTAACCAATTATTACCAAAACCACTGTCTGCTACTAAAGGCACTTGCATCTGGAATGCATTCTGCATCTCTTCAATGACAATATGCTCTACCTTTTCTTTTTCCTCTGGATAAACTGAGAAGTTGAGTTCATCGTGCACCTGAAGAATCATCTTTGAACGGATACCTTCTGCCTTAAAGCGCTGGAAGATGTGAATCATTGCTACTTTGATAATATCGGCAGCAGTACCTTGGATAGGTGCATTGATGGCATTTCGCTCTGCAAAACCACGAACAACAGAGTTGGCACTATTGATATCCGGCAGGTAGCGGCGACGTCCAAATAGGGTAGTGACGTATCCTTGTTTTCTGGCAATCTCTTTGGATTTCTCCATGTAGTCGTGAACCTCTGGGAAGGTGGCGAAATAGCCATCAATCAGCATTTTAGCTTCGTCGCGAGGGATATCTAGGCGCTCAGCTAATCCAAAAACAGTGATGCCATAGATGATACCAAAGTTGGCACGCTTTGATTTGGTTCGTTCATCACGAGTAACCTCTTCGATAGGCTTCTTATAGATGTTGGCAGCAGTAGCAGCATGCAGGTCTTTACCCTCGCGGAATACTTCAATCATATTAGGATCCTGCGAGAGATGAGCCATCACACGAAGCTCGATCTGACTGTAGTCTGCAGAGAAGAACAGACAACCTGGTTCAGGAATGAAAGCCTTACGAATCTCCTTGCCATCCTCGCCACGAATAGGAATATTTTGTAGGTTGGGATCAGAAGATGAGAGTCGTCCTGTGGCTGTAATTGTCTGATTGAACGAGGTATGGATGTGGCCAGTACGAGGGTTTATCAGCTTTGGAAGTGCCTCGACATACGTACCAATAAGTTTCTTTAATCCTCTGTGTTCCAGGATGTCAGCCACGATTTCGTGCTTGTTCTTCAACTGTTGCAGCACTTCCTCAGAGGTGACATACTGACCAGTCTTGGTCTTCTTGGCCTTCTCAACTATTTTAAGCTTGTCAAACAGAATCTCACCTACTTGTTTGGGTGATGCGATATTAAATGGTTGTCCGGCAAGTACATAGATACGTTGTTCTATTTCCAACATACGTTGGGTAAACTGCTTGTTGGTCTCAGCTAGTGATGAGGTGTCTAAGCAAACCCCATTCATCTCCATCTCAGCTAGGACAGGCATCAGAGGCATCTCGATATCATAGAACAAAGATTCTGCACCATGTTTCTTCAGTTCTGGCTCTAACTTGTTCTTGAGTTGGAGGGTGATGTCTGCATCCTCACAGGCATATTCATAGATGTCGGTAGGGGAGAGGTCACGCATGGAACGTTGGTTCTTTCCCTTGGGTCCAATCAGTTCATCGATATGGATAGTTTGATAGTTCAGATAAATCTCTGCCATATAGTCCATGTTATGATGCAACTCAGGTTGGATGAGATAATGGGCAATCATCGTATCCCACATTTTACCCTTCAGTTCAATGCCATAGTTTCGTAACACTTCTAAGTCGTATTTCAAATTTTGACCAACCTTGAGAATTTTCTCATTCTCATAGACGGGTCGGAAAATCTCAACAACTTTCTGAGCTTCTTCACGATGAGCAGGTATAGGAACATAAAATGCCTTGTGTTCTTCCACTGCAAAGCTCAATCCTACCAATTCTGCGTCAATAGGATTGGTTGAAGTGGTCTCCGTATCTAGACTGAGAATTTTATTTGTCAAGAAAAAGTCAGTTAATTTTCTTTGATCTTCCTCATTATCAATGAGTTGGTATTCATGAGAGGTTGTTTTTAACGTCTCATATTTCGAAAATTCTGGCTCAACCGCCCCGTTGGTCGTAAATTCGGCAAACAAATCGAGTTGTCCGTTTACAGGTGTTGATATTTTTTCAGTTTTTTTAAGAATCTTGCTGGCAAGGGTCTTGAACTCCAATTCTTCCATTAACTGACTCAACTTCTCCTCATCCGGTTCTGAAATTTTCAGTTCGTCGAGATTCAATTCGATAGGAACATCCGTTTTGATGGTGGCAAGAAATTTCGACATCTTGATATCGTCCACATGTTCTTCGACTTTTGTTTTAAGTGCTCCTTTCAGTTCGGAGGTACGACTTAACAACTCTTCGATGCTTCCAAACTCGTTGAGAAGTTTGACAGCAGTTTTCTCTCCCACACCAGGACAGCCAGGAAAATTGTCTGCGGAATCACCCATCAATGCCAACAAATCAATGACAGCCGTTGTCGATGGAATGCCGTATTTTTGTTTCACCTCCTCTGGTCCCATCGTCTCATAACCTCCTCCATGACGAGGACGGAAGATGAAGACATTCTCTTTTACTAACTGTCCATAGTCCTTATCAGGAGTGAGCATATAGGTTGTTACTCCTTGTGTTCCTGCTTTTGTAGCAAGAGTGCCAATAACATCATCTGCTTCATAACCGTCGACTTGCAGAATAGGAATATTCCACGCTTTCAACAGCTCTTTGATGATGGGAACAGCCTTACGGATATCCTCTGGCGTTGCCTCCCGTTGTGCCTTATATTCTGGAAAAGCTTCACTACGGAAAGTGGGACCATGAGGATCGAAGGCAACACCCAGATAGGTGGGCTGCTCTTTGGTAAGCACTTCTTGAAGCGTATTGACAAAGCCGACAATGGCCGATGTATTCTGACCTTTTGAATTAATACGCGGATTCTTGATGAAAGCGTAATACGAGCGATAGATGAGCGCATAAGCGTCTAAAAGGAAGAGTTTTTCCATAACAAGTTCTATTTTCTGCGTAAAATTACTAAAATATTTCGCAATATCCCGATATTTTCACTATTTTTGTAACAAAAATCTAAGGATATGGATTATTTGTCACTTATCAAACAGCCAATTGAGAAAGATTTAAACGATTTTATCTCGTTGTTTAATGAGAGTCTGACCTATGAAGAAGGTCTGCTCTCACAAGTGTTGTCACATATCTGTCAGCGTGGTGGAAAGCGTATGCGTCCCATCTTGATGCTGTTGACAGCCAAAAACTATGGGGGAATATCGAACGTCACCCAATATTCTGCCGTTGGATTGGAGCTTTTACATACGGCATCGTTGGTACATGATGATGTGGTGGATGAAAGTGAGGAACGTCGAGGACAGGCTTCCGTAAATGCCACTTATAATAATAAGGTGGCAGTATTGGTGGGTGACTTTATCCTGTCTACTGCGTTATTGAAGGTGGCCCAGACGGGAAATCAGCGTATTATCGAATATCTTGCAGAATTGGGTCGTACCTTGGCTGCTGGTGAAATCTTGCAACTTTCGAATATCCAGAATCAGGAATTGAGCGAAGAGGTGTATTATCAGGTCATCAAACAGAAAACGGCTGCCTTGTTTGAGGCTTGTGCCGCTATAGGTGCCATCTCTGCAGGTGCTTCTGATGAGGAAATTAAGAAGGCTTCTGAGTTTGGACAGACCTTAGGTATCATGTTCCAGATCCGCGACGATATTTTTGATTATTACGACTCCAAAGAGATAGGTAAACCTACTGGTAATGACATGACGGAAGGCAAGTTAACGCTTCCTGTCATCTACGCCTTGAACAATTCTGATTTTGAGTCGATGCAAACCCTTGCCAGAAAAGTAAAGGCGGGAACAATTAATCAGGATGAAATCGCTGTGTTGGTCGAGTTTACAAAGCAGCATGGAGGTATTGAATATGCTGAAAAACGCATGCAGGAATTCAGTCAGAAATGCATGGATTATATCGATAGTAGTGTAAAAGAAAAGGCAATCAAGGATGCCTTGACTGCCTATGTAGACTACGTGATAGAACGTAAACTTTAGAAGAATTTCGTCTCTTCTCCAATAATCTCACTTAACAATAAATTGGCAAGCCTTGAGGTTCCCATACGGAACCATTGGTTTGTTAACCATTTTTCGCCTAACACTTCCTTGACGATAGTGTAGTAAATAAGGGCATCCATCACACTATTCAAGCCGCCAGCAGGTTTGAAACCAATCTGAATACCTGTCTTCGTGAAGTATTCCTTGATAGCCTGACACATCACATACGCAGCTTCTGGAGTGGCAGCAGGCTCTAACTTACCTGTTGAAGTCTTGATATAATCGGCTCCGCCATACATGGCCAGAATGGCAGCTTTTTTGATATTGCTTGCTGTTTTCAAACAACCAGTCTCCAAGATGACCTTCATCTTATGGTCACCACAGACAGCCTTCATCTCTGCGATTTCATCGGCAACATCCTCATAGTTGCCGCTCAAGAACTTACCTACAGGCAATACCATATCGATCTCTGTGGCTCCGTCCTTGATGGCTAATGCCGTTTCTGCGATCTTGATTTCAGGGAATGTCTGTGAGGAGGGGAAACTTCCTGATACACAGGCGATTTCGACACCATCAACCTCTAATGTCTCACTCACCGTCTTGGCAAAACACGGATAGACACAAATGGTAGCTACATGAGGGAGATCTGGGTAGGCATCGTCAAATTGGTTGACTTTCTCTGTGAAACCAAGAACACTTTCTTCGGAATCTGTGGTCTTCAGTGTTGTGAGTTCCACACTGCCCATCAAAAACTTCTTGACTTCTTTCGTATCGTTTTCATGTACTTTCTCTGCAATAATCTTCTTTACTGCTTCACGGACTTCCTCGTCAGAGATACTACAGTCGTACAGGCTCAATGCCTGTTCATACATATTCTCTGGACGTTCATCGTGATGATGATGGTGATGCTCGTGTCCGCAATTGCACTCATGTTCGTGCTCGTGATGATGATGTTCTGTCATATTTCTTTATTTTAGTTTATCATTATTCAGATGTCTCTCCTTATCTCGCAGGGTCTTTTTCTCGATACTTTTTTGTAATTCTTCTGTGAGGTCGATGCCTGTCTGGTTGGCAAGACAGATTAATACCCATAGTACGTCCGCCATCTCTTCCCCTAGGCTATCTTTCTCACCAGCCTTGAAACTCTGATCGCCATATTTCCGTGCAATGACACGGGCTAGTTCGCCCACTTCTTCCGTCAGGACAGCCATATTGGTCAACTCAGAGAAATAGCGTACTCCATACGTTTTAATCCACAGATCTACAGCCTGTTGCGCCTCTTTTATCGTCATATTGCCTTAATCATTTGTAGAAGTAATATGAAAATACAGATCATAATAATGATAATATACTGTTTGTTGTCACGCTCATACTCTTTCCAGTGACAGGCTTTATAGAGGAAGACGATCAAAAACAGAAAGAGCCCAATACCACAAGGCCACATTCCTATCTCTTGGCCTTTAACCCAAGAGAGAATGACGCCAATCAGCATGAGTATTACTGCGGAAATCTCGATTTCCTTCAAATATTTCTTCATGATTATAGTCCTATAAATGACAGTCCGACGAGCACCAGGAAGGCGATAGAGATATAGTTTGAAATCTTGTCGTTCTCCTTCCAATGGATGAGGGTCCAGATGCTTGAAAGTGTCATGATGGCTAAGCCTATCCAACAAAGGATACTCATGTTCATCACGCGCCCCAGAATGTAGCAAATCAGGGCTGTTAAGTTCACGTAATTGGTGATTTGTCTCTTATCCATAACCTTTGTATGTTTGGGTTTATTTGTTCGTTGATTTATTCCTTATTCTTGGTGTCCATACAGATTGTTACAGGGCCGTCGTTGAGCAATTCCACCTTCATATCAGCCCCAAATTCCCCTGTACCAACAGGTTTTCCCAGTTGGTCAGTTAACTGCTTGCAAAACGCCTCATAGAGTGGGATGGAGTGTTCATGACTGCCCGCGCGGAACCAACTTGGGCGATTACCTTTCTTATATGAGGCATAAAGCGTGAATTGGCTCACTACCAAAGCTTCGCCATTGACATCGAGGATGCTGCGATTCATCACGTCATTCTCGTCGCCAAATACGCGTAGATTGGCAATCTTCTTCACTAACCATTCTACGTCTTCCATCGTGTCTTCATCGCACACGCCCAGAAGTATCAAAAACCCTTGTCCAATCTGGCTTTTGACGCTGCCCTCGATGGTGACGCTGGCGTGGGTAACTCGTTGTATAACTGCTCTCATGACTGCAAATTTAGGAACTATTTTTTATTCCACCAAATCTTTTTCCTTCTATTCTTTCTCTTTGATTTTTTACTGCATTCACAGTTTCACAGTTTCACAGTTTTTTTTTTGAAGGGGTACCCCCTCCTTGAGTATCTATTTTATATATACTTATTTATATATATTTATAAATATTAACACTCCCTGTTCAAGTCAAAATGCCCCTGGGCTCAAAAAAGAAACAGTGAATTGTGAAACTGTGAATAAGGGGTTCTTTTTGCGCCTTCCCTAAGAAAATATTTTTCCCTGCCTAGGGAATTTTTGCGGCCTTACTAGGAAAATAAAATTCCCTCTGTGGGAATATTTTCTTACTATTGGCAAGCGGTCATTTATTGTCTTTGGATAGCGAGATTACCTCTTTCTACTCTTTTGGATGGAAATAATCAAATATAATTTGGGCTTTTGCGGGACCTATAATCTTTGCAATTTTTTCCAGCGTCGCCTCTTTGATTTGCTTGACGGATTTGAGGCCTTTTAGAAGCTCGTCACGCGTTTTGGGGCCGATGCCCTTGATGTCATCCAGCTCAGAGTGTAAGGCGCGCTTAGAACGCTTGTTTCGATGGAATTCTATAGCAAAACGGTGCACCTCGTCTTGCAATTGTGTGAGCACCCTGAATAGCTCTGACGTATCCTTCATACCCACCACTCTTGGCGGAAAACCATACAATAATTCATTCGTTCTGTGCTTGTCGTTTTTGGCCAGTCCGGCAATAGGAATATCCAGTCCTAAATCGTCTTGTATGGCCTGACGAATGACCTCCATTTGTCCTTTTCCACCATCTGCCACGATAAGGTCGGGTAGGGGTTGTTCTTCGTCTAAAAGGCGTTTGTAGCGTCGATAAACAACCTCTTTCATCGACGCATAATCATCAGGACCCACTACCGTTTTGATGTTGTATTTGCGATAATCCGCCTTCGAAGGCTTCATTTTTTTAAAGACGACACAAGCTGCTACAGCGTCCGATCCAGAGATGTTTGAGTTGTCAAAACACTCTATCTGATACGGTATCTTTGGCAGGTGTAAAAGGTCCTGTAATTCCTTCATCAATCGCACCTGTTTTTGCTCCGGATTGAGCTTTTCTGCTTGCTTCAGACGATCGAATTTATACTGCTTTCCGTTCATCAGCGAGAGGTCTAACAGGGTCTTTTTATCGCCTCGCTGGGGTACTGTAATCGTCACTCCTTCAAGGTTGATATTGACCTCTTCTGGCAGGATAATCTCCTTTGCATTACTCTTAAAACGCTCACGCATCTCAACGATAGCCAATTGCAATAATTCCTCGTCAGACTCTTCGAGTTTCTTCTTATATTCGAACGTAAAACTCTGGTTTATCTGTCCGTTTGAGACGTGAATATAGTTGATGAACGCCACCTTTTCATCGTTCGTTATCGACAGCACATCCACGTTGTTGATGGTATGGCTGACGACCTCTGATTTTGCCACAAATTGCTCCAGCAAGAGATACCTTCGTTTCACCTCTTCTGCCTCCTCGAAACGTAGTTCCTCTGCCAGTTTCATCATGTCCTCACGCATATCTCGAAGCAGCTGGCGAGTGTTTCCTTTCATAATCTCACGTGCCTGATTGATGTTCTTTTGGTAGTCCTCCCACGACTGTTTTTTAATGCAAGGACCAGCACAATTCTTGATGTGATATTCCAGACAAACTTGGTATTTTCCGCCATTGACACCATCCTCCGAAAGTGGCTGTTTACAGGTACGTGGATGATAGAGTTTTTTGATTAAGTCAAGAACGGCGTGCATAGATCCAACATGCGAATAAGGGCCATAATAGGTACCCCATTTTTTGTTAATGGTTCTTGTAGAAAAAATCCTGGGAAGATACTCTTTGGTAATGCAGATACTGGGGTAGGTTTTGCCGTCTTTCAATAACACATTATATCGAGGATTATACTTCTTGATGAGTGCGTTCTCCAAGAGCAAGGCGTCCTCTTCGGTATTGACCACCGTATAACTGATATCCCAAATCTTGGATACCAGAACTTTCGTTTTGAATCTATCGACTTCTGTGTGGAAGTAGGACGAGACACGTGACTTCAGATTTTTAGCTTTGCCCACGTAAATAATGGTACCATCAGCATCGTAATACTGATAGCTACCTGGCTTTTCTGGCAAGGCCCTCACAATAGCTTTTAATTTCTCTAAACGCGCCTCGTTCTCTTCCTTTGTCATGCGTGACGTTTCACGTGAAACATTAAATGACCATTAGTGTCGTTACATCTACCAGTCCTTTAAACAAATCTCTTCCATGCAATCCTTCGTCCGTGATTTCAATGATGAAGTTCATGTAGACTTGTTTGGGGTGGAAATAATTCACCAGCTTGTAGGTTGCTAAGGCAGTTCCTCCCGTTGCAAGCAGGTCGTCATGAATCAAAACAACGTCATTTTCATCAATAGAGTCCATATGCATCTCAATGGTATCAACACCATATTCTTTCGAGAAAGACTCCTTGATGACGGTAGCGGGTAGTTTACCAGGCTTTCTGGCTAGTACAATGCCTGCGCCCAATTTAGCAGCCAGAGCAGATGCCATCACAAAACCGCGGCTTTCAACGCCAACAATCTTAGTGATACCTTTGTCCTTATACAACTCATACATCTCATCGAGCATAATCTTCATGCACTCCGGATTTTTGTAGAGTGTTGTCACGTCACGAAAGTTGATTCCCTTCTTAGGAAAGTCCGGAATGCAACGAAGATTCTTCAATAATACAGGATTGTTCATAACTATTTATATTTTAGTTCGTTATTAATGTTTCACGTGAAACCTATCTTCCCATTAATACCAACATAGCATTAATATCACTAGGCGATACTCCAGGAATTCTACTGGCTTGTGCCAATGTTTCAGGTTGGATGCGTTCCAATTTCTGTCGTGCTTCTGTTGAGACTGCGGTCAGATTGGGATAATCGAACTTTCCTTTGATTTTGATGTTCTCCAAACGGTGCATCTTCTCAGCTACCATTTGTTCGCGTTCGATATATCCTTTATACTTGATGTGGATTTCTGCAGCTTCTGCTATCTCTTCCTGTCTGTTTGGCAACTTTTCTACCATTGCCTTTAGTTCTGGTACAATTTCATAAAGTTTTTCGAAGTTCAGTTCAGGACGAGCCACCAAGTCTTCCAGCTTACATCCATAGACGAGTGGGGTAGATCCCATCGCTTCTAATGCGCCATTCACCAATTTGGGTTTAATGGCGAAAGTCTTGCAGAAGGTTTCTATCTCTTCGATGTGTTGTTTCTTCTCCAGCCACCACTCATAACGGTCTCTTTTGGCTATACCCAGTTGGTAAGCCTTCTCTGTCAAGCGAGCATCAGCATCATCTTGACGTAGCAAGATACGATATTCTGCGCGAGAAGTAAACATACGGTAGGGTTCATCAACGCCTTTCGTTACTAGGTCATCTATCAAAACACCAATGTAGGCGTCGTCTCTTTTCAGTTCAAAGGTTTCGTGTACTTCGCTATTTGCACTGCCTACTGAACTAGAAAAGAGGGCTGCATTGACGCCTGCTATGGTTCCCTGACCTCCAGCTTCCTCATAGCCTGTTGTTCCATTAACTTGACCTGCCATAAATAATCCCTTAATAACCTTTGATTCCAAAGAGTGTTTCAGTTGGGTCGGATCGAAGAAATCGTATTCAATGGCATAGCCAGGACGATAAACTTTCAGATCGCGAAGAGCAGGAATCTTCTTCAGCGCTTCGATTTGTACGTCCATTGGAAGTGATGAAGAGAAGCCATTCAGATACATTTCATTGGTCGTTTCTCCCTCAGGTTCCAAGAACAGCAAGTGCTGGGGGCGTTCTGGGAAGGTAACGAGCTTGGTTTCTATTGAAGGACAATAGCGTGGACCTATCGATTGAATCTGTCCGTTGTAGAGAGGTGAATCATCCAGTCCACCTAGCAAAGTCTGGTGTACTTCCGGATTGGTATAACACACCCAACAAGGCAATTGTTGCAATGGGCGTGATTCTCCCATATACGAGAATTTATAGTATCCGTTCTCACCATCCTGTCGCTCCATATCTTCAAAATGTACGGAACGCTTGTCAATACGGACAGGAGTACCTGTCTTCATACGGGCAGAACGGATGCCGTGACGCGTGATACTCTCCGTAAAGTGGGGTACAGCAGGTTCTGCAATGCGTCCGCCAGGTATCATCTTGCGTCCGATGTGCATCAGTCCGTTGAGGAATGTGCCTGCTGTAATGACAACAGCCTTCGCTCTGATTTCTGCACCCCAGATAGTCTTGACTCCAACGACTCGTTTTGCATGTTGCGATGGCATCGCAACAGACTCAACGTCCTCCACCAACAGTTCATCAGCTTGGTCTTGCCAGATATCGAGATTAGGTGTAGCATCCAAAACGGAGCGCCATTTCCAAATGAACTTTCCTCTGTCGCATTGGGCACGAGGGCTCCACATGGCAGGTCCTTTGCTGCGATTTAACATACGGAATTGGATGGCAGTAGCATCTGTTACCAGACCCATCTGTCCGCCCAAGGCATCAATCTCTCTGACAATCTGTCCTTTTGCGATACCTCCCACGGCAGGATTGCAAGACATCTGCGCAATCTTGTTCATATCCATAGTCACCAGGCAAGTCTTGGCTCCTATGTTGGCTGCAGCACAAGCGGCCTCACAGCCAGCGTGACCGCCTCCAATGACTAATACGTCATATTTCAATATCATGCTGCAAAGATACGAATAAGCGAGAAAAGAACAAAATAATTGTATTTTTTTCTTTCAAGTGAAGCATAGGGATAAATCTCAAAGAAGTGATTTTATACAAAAATCTTACGAAAACGTTTGCGTATTTCATAATTTTATATTAAATTTGTAGCCCAAACGCGCTCGTGCGTACTTAAAAATGAGTAATTAATATTAATTTAATACTATAGTTTTATGTGGTTAATCAATTCATCAATTGGTCGTAAGGTTGTAATGTCCGTTACGGGTATTGCGCTGATTCTGTTCTTGACATTCCACTGTTGTATGAACATTGTCGCGCTCTTTTCTGGTAAGGCTTACAACATGATTTGCGAATTGCTGGGCGCTAACTGGTATGCCCTTGTGGCTACACTCGGTCTGGCTGCTCTGGCTGTGATTCACATTGTCTACGCTTTCATCCTGACTGCGCAGAACCGTACCGCTCGTGGCAATAGTCGCTACGATGTGGCAACTACGGTAAATCCTGGTAAGGTTGAGTGGGCGTCTAAGAACATGCTCGTGCTGGGTATCATTATCTGCTTGGGCTTGTTGCTTCACTTGTTCAACTTCTGGTACAACATGATGTTTGCTGAACTCATGGGCTTCAGTGCTGGTCACCTGCCCTCTGATGGTTTTGCATTCATTATCGACACTTTCCAGAATCCTGTATTTTCAGTCCTTTACATCATCTGGTTGGCTGCCATCTGGTTCCATCTGACTCATGGTTTCTGGAGTGCTATGCAGACGCTGGGCTGGAGTGGTAAGACTTGGCTTTGCCGTTGGAAGTGGATTGGTGGTATCTATGTCACTCTGCTCATGCTGGGCTTCCTCGTAGTGGTACTGGCTTTCTGGTTTGGTTGCGCACCTAGTCTCTGCTGTGGTGGTTGCTGCTAATTGTTAACTTTTAAATCTGAAAGAATTATGGCAAAAGTAATTGATTCTAAGATTCCCGCAGGTCCAGTGCCTGAGAAATGGAAGGAATATAAGGCTCACCAGCGCTTGGTTAACCCCAAGAACAAGCTGAAACTCGATGTGATCGTAGTTGGTACTGGTCTGGCTGGTGCTTCTGCAGCTGCTTCACTCGGCGAGATGGGCTTCAATGTGATTAACTTGTGTATTCAGGACTCTCCTCGTCGTGCTCACTCTATCGCTGCTCAGGGTGGTATCAACGCCGCTAAGTGCTACCAGAATGATGGTGACTCTGTTTACCGTCTGTTCTACGATACTGTAAAGGGTGGTGACTATCGTGCTCGCGAGGCCAACGTTTATCGTCTGGCTGAGGTCAGCAATAACATTATCGACCAGTGTGTGGCTCAGGGCGTTCCCTTCGCTCGTGAGTATGGTGGTATGCTGGCTAACCGTTCATTCGGTGGTGCTCAAGTAAGCCGTACGTTCTACGCTAAGGGTCAGACCGGTCAGCAGCTGCTGCTGGGTGCTTACTCTTCTCTGAGCTGTCAGGTTCAGGCAGGTAAGGTAAAGCTCTATACCCGTTATGAGATGGAGGATGTAGTCATCGTTGATGGCCGCGCTCGTGGTATCATCGCCAAGAACCTCGTTACTGGTAAGCTGGAGCGTTTCAGCGCAAACGCTGTTGTCATCGCTACTGGTGGTTACGGTAATACTTACTTCCTCAGCACAAACGCTATGGGTTGTAACTGTACCGCTGCCGTTCAGTGCTATCGTAAGGGTGCTTACTTTGCAAATCCTTCTTACGTTCAGATTCACCCAACATGTATCCCCGTTCATGGTGACAAGCAGTCTAAGCTGACGCTGATGTCTGAGTCACTGCGTAACGATGGTCGTATATGGGTTCCCAAGAAGATTGAGGATGCTAAGGCTCTGCAGGCTGGTACCAAGCAGGGTTGGGAGATTCCCGAGGAGGATCGCGACTACTATCTGGAGCGCCGTTATCCTGCATTCGGTAACCTCGTTCCTCGTGACGTGGCTTCTCGTGCTGCTAAGGAGCGTTGCGACAAGGGCTTCGGCGTGAACAACACCGGTCTGGCTGTGTTCCTCGATTTCTCTGAG